>Ga0099825_1003532_pt1 | contig 20784 bp, 25 predicted proteins | sample SiratroredBW_FD_76838 | JGI IMG/M metagenome (GOLD analysis project Ga0099825, IMG submission 76838) | Root nodule microbial communities of legume samples collected from California, USA - Siratro red BW | ecosystem: Host-associated > Plants > Roots > Nodule | place: USA: California | collected... | reverse complement strand
TATTTTTTAAAAAAAAATAATTTATATATATTTTAATATATATATATATATATATATATATATATATATATATATATATATATATATATATAGAACATAACCAATAATTACGTAAATAGTTATTAAATTTTACTATGTTAAAATAAAAACATTTAAAAAGACATCAAACTGAATTACAATTTTATTAATGTGACATTTAAACTAAATCTGATTCTAATTTTATGTTTTGGGTAGAATAACTTTGTTTCCAAAAATAAACCAAACTACATGGCAAACCCCTGTTGAAGGTAATATGATTTCACCTAACTTTACCAAATCCCTTTGATGACATTTAAATTTCAAATATCAAACAAAAATTTAACAGTAATGTTTTTGATAGACATGATGGCACTGACAACTACCATTAAATCAAGAAGTATCAATAGAAGCAAAATATGTATAATATATTAGTAAAAAGTTTCTATTAGAAAATGATCTTAATAGTTATATTCTTGCTATGGTTTCCTTTGCTTTATTAGAGTGATTTCAAAAAAAATATTATTTATTGCATTATTTACTAATACTTTTAGGGCACTACTATAAAATATAATTACACACTATTCAATTAATTAGCTGAAGTAAAGTCAACAATTATAGTGGCAAAGGAGACATTGTTTCCATTAACAAATTGCATTCCAATTCAGACCAGTCAAAAAGAAACGCTAAAGGCAGAAGGGAAAATATTTCTAGTAAAATAAGCAAAGAATTAAATCACAGGAACTTTAATATATTTTAATGAGAATGAATGTAGGCACAATACTATAGTATCCAACCCATGTATATAATAGCTTATTTATGTAAATAAATGTTTTGTATAATTTAAATTTATTTTTAAAATATTATATTAAAGAACTATACTTTTAATATTTTTTAAATTGTGACTTATATATATTTTTTCACAATATCATTTAGTTATCATTTATGTTTAAATGATGAATAAAGAATATGCTAATTTGTTTATAGTTTTAGGTTTAAATATTTTTTATGTTATGTTTAATACTTTTAATGTTATTTATAAATATTTGAAAGTAAAATTTCAATTTATTAAATAATTTTATTTATTTATTTTAGTGCATATCATATCTAAATTAAATCTTGACAAAGATATTTTCAATATATTAATTAACATTTGACAATTGATACACCAATTAATAGAAAAAAAAAGGTTGAATCTTATACGTCCTGGTTATACTAAAAAGTATGTACTATATTTATACATCTTTTCTTTTAAAAAATATTAGACAACCTATTATATATAGATATTTTAATAATTAATCTTCTATCTTTTAATAATATTAAAAAATATAAAAAAATCAATTGCATCTTTACCCATAAAAATGAATTTTATAACAATATTTTATTAATTTATTAAATATGGTTATATATATGTGTGTAATATGAGAATGAGATTAAAATTTCCATTCGAGCAAGAATAAAGTATTTTTTTTCAAAAAAAAAAAATAAAACATGAATACAAAGAGGCTACTATACAAAGAGTATGCTTGCATCAACTATTTATGGAAACAACAAGAAGTATAATACATTTAGATGAAGAAAAGGAACTAGGCAAGGAAACTCGCAAAAATGTTATTTCTTTTTCTTATTATTATTCTTTTTAATTATGCTATTGTCAAATTTGAAATTTAATTTGTTTTCTTTTTTCTATGACTGTGATGTCTCGCACAATTTTGATTTATTTGTTAGCTTAAAATCTAATTTACAAAATTGTGGAAATGACACTTTATTTTATTACTATGTCAGTATTTTTATGAAATATTTGATATCAAATTAACTTATTATTGTTTGACCAAAATTAATTAAATATTGAGGGGATATGTTTTTCTTTTTGAAAAAAATAGGAAACTAAATTCAAGATGTGATCATATAATTTTCTTTAAAATATTTTATTTATGATTAGAATCACTATTTTTCCTTATTCCCTAAATTCATGTTGGAGGGTCAAGTCATTTAAAATATAATTGTTAACACATAATAAACCACATTAAATAGACATGCACAGTGAATGTAAAACAATTATATTGTCAATAATTAGAAATTAAATTTGGTATGATTTTTAAGATATAAAGTTAATAAATTTATTATATATAATAATTTGTGATTACATGATGGTATTAAAAAATTACCATTTTAAGTGCATATACATTTTTCTTATTAACAAAGTAATTAGATATTTTGATTAACAAGCTCTTCACTTCTTTTTTTTTTTTTTAAAAAAAATCTGAAATGCCCACAATTCATGTAACAACCTTTGATACCATACATTCTAAATGAACATGTTTTACTCTGACACACTTTCTCTCTATATACAAAAATTACAATTCTTCACAATTCGAATCCTTTGAATGTAACCTAATTTATATTTATATACATTTGTCTTAAGATGTTAACTTCACAACTTAAATTATACCTCTTTTAATGTATTTTATAGTTTATAATAAATGTATAAGATTATTTTAATTCATTGAATATTAAATAAAATATACATAAGAAATGAATTTTCTTTTTATAAAGTCCTGTGAATTACACGGAAACTAGTACGTGTAATGTTTGGCTAAACCTTCGTCACATTAATTTTTGAAAGAAACGAATTTTGTAAAATTGATTAGTAACATGTGATTTATACTTAAATGTTTTTGTTCCAAAATAAATTAGTAATAAAATTCGGTATGATTGATTATGCAATGCAAAAAGCTACTCAAAGTTAATTCAATTCAAAATCAGTAGTGTACCCAAAATTAACTTCTCAGTATAAAATAAATTAAAATAAAAATATATAGTGAAAATTACATTGATATTTTAACATATTTATAAATATTATAACGAAACCAAATACGCACTAAAACGTTTAATTATTGAAAGAGCCCCCGTGTAAAATTAGTGAGTGAATAGGTATTGTGTGATGATGAGACAAAATTGATAGTGACACCACTAAATAGATCCAGCAAGAAATAATTAATGTAAGCATTTGCAATGGAACGTGTAAACCAAACATCCCAATTAACATTATCAGCATTTTGTGCAAGAGTTAGAGGACCCTTCCAAAGGGAGAATGTGGCTCAACCACTCTTTTTGCCATCTTTTAATACATAAAATAAATGTTTCCCACTAATTCCAGTTGGGCTAAGCAAGTACATGGACTCACTTTCAACAAACTATTATTCATTTGTATTCATCTTTCATGTTCTCCCTGCTTCTTTCATAACTAGTACCCAGAAAATATAAGATGATACAGTGAAGCAAACGCACCTCTAACTAGTTCACAACACGTAATTGTCTATCACTTTAGTCCTAACTCTTTCCTGCGTTAACTACCAATGCCCAACACACAAACTTTATGGAGCTATTAAACTATTTTTAGTTATGTGACGTAGCCTAATGAACCTTTCCTCAACAAACGAAATTCATAATAGTGTCAATGGTTGCACGGTTTAACTTTCCATATCACATGTCACGCGTCAATTCGATTATAGACAAGATTTTTTACTCCCAAATCGCAGTTTTAGTTATCGTAAATCATGCTTAACAAGTGCCACCAAAGATAGCCAGATATAGTTATAGCAGATTCACAGAGCAATCTGATAAACAAACATTTACCCAATTATGAGTTGGTGTCTAAGGACCAGTCCGTGTTTATCCAAGAAAAGGCCCTTTTTATTTATAAATGTAAAAAGAGAAATGGACAACTCAACGAGTCTCCTTAAAAACAACACCTTCAAAAATGAATTTTCAGCGTTTTTCTTTTTATGAAAAGAACTGCGTCCTATAATACTCGCGTAAACAAAGTGAGTCCAAAATGAGAATTAGAGATCTGGGAGTGTTACCGTTCAGTGATGCTCTAAGAGCATGCGTAATTTCTGACCACCAGGTACCACAATGAAATTAAAAGAATGCCCAAAAGAAAAAGACAAGACACATAATGCTTCATGATAAATGCAACAAAAAGGAAATAACGTTAACAGCTGAATATCCAAGGTCATGCCTGAACATAATTAACTCTTTGGAAGTCAGAATATCACAATAAGCACTAATTCCACCGCCCCTTCCAGTACCGCCAAAAAAAGGTATAATAAAATGAATTTGTGAGCCTAGCATATAAAGTAAAAATTAAACGAGACTTTGGTGTATCTGGTCGACGCCGTGGTCTACCTCTCAAGAAGCATAACCAATTCACAGTGTGGAGTATGTGGAAAAAGATCAACAGCCATAGCCTTTACGGGATGGAAGGCCTCTGAGATGGGCATAGACTTGGCCCTGTGCCGTGCTAAACCAGCACTGCTCATGTTTCTCCATCCTCTATTGTCTTTATTACCTTTCTCAATTTTTAGGGGAGATGGCGTACAAAGCTCAATAGCATTTGCCACCAGAGTTTCAGGATTGCAGGATATGTAACTGCATTTAACCGCGCAAAATTAGATAGAGTGCGTAGAAAATAAAAATTGAACAGTTATAATAGTTCAGAATAACTAACACAAGCCTCCGCAAGCGTGGATGAGTTCTCAAAGCTTTGATCACCTGTGATTTCATAATTCAAAAATCAGATATTTAAATTTAAGAGAAAAAAAAAACTAAAAAATTCTTACTGACAATACCAAGAAGACCAACATATATTCTACTGTATTATGCAATCACATGGAATAAGAAAAATATTGCAATGAAAAGACATGTTGGACAGTGGCATGTAAAGAAAGTTCCTATATAATCATCATTTACAGAAAACAGGACCACACAAAACCAGATAGTGAATGACGGGTGGAATCACAATAATACATGATCAAACGTGAACCTGATTTATTTATTTATTTTTGGTACTAGAGAGGAAGGTCTTTTATCACCGAATCGGGGGAATGGGAAATGTGTATGACGGGGACCATCACAAAACCGTAGTTTCGGCTGTGCTCAAAATTGAACTTGACCTATGTGGATAAACTTATTTATGAACACTCAGAAAAAAAAAAAAAAGTAAGAAGAAAAAATTTAATTCTCCAATAAATAATATTAACTTATGCATAAACTATTTTTGTTTATGGAGTAAGTTAATTCACTTTTCTTTCTTTATTTTCATCTTCTACAAATTCTTATGGAGAAACCTATTTAAACATGACCTGATCTTGGAATCTTCTATCACTCCAACACCTTAGAAAGTACTCCAAACAAAAACAAATGACATTGTTCTCTACATAGTTTTTCAAAATGGAATATATATCTAGACAAGAGAACAAAACGAAAATTTCCTGGGAATTAATGCCATGTTTTGGACCCTATGTTATATTAGTTACAGTTGGAATTGCTTGCATAAAGTATATGGTTCTCAGTTCTTACAGTTGGATGAAGTCCGGCACGTGGAGGATCAACAATGGCAACCACATTTTTGAACTGTTGCATGGAAGTGTTCTCATTTTCAGAAGAATTACCCTTCTGAACCGCACTTCCAACTTCTGCATTGTTATTTTCTGAACGAAATGTCATTTCACTGGTTTCAGGCCCTGCGCAGGTACCATCCCCAGGAATGTCATTGCCACTTCCAGAGACATTTGGATCATCACTTTGTTCCTTAGGCACATTTACATCATCCCTTAACTGAGATCCTGTCAAGTTCTCTGCCTGTTCAGATATCCCATCAACTAGTTCAGAAGTGCTACCCTTCTGAACCTCACTTCCAACTTCTTCATTGTTATTTTCTGGACAATGAGATGCCATTTCACCATTTTCAGCCTCCGGGCAGGCACTATCCTCAGGAATGTCATTGCCACTTTTAGGGGTGTTAGAATCATCTTGTTTCTTAGTCATATTGAGGTATTCCCTTAACAGAGATCCCATCACGTCCTCTGCCTGTTATCTCACATAAGAGCATCCAAAAGTGCAATGTTACAAACATATGCGACATCAACTAAACTTACAGTAATCCAGTCTTTCTAGGCAGCAGCCATTAAATAATTCAACCAGAATATAAAATTATCTCACCTTAGAACATATAAACTTAATGTTTTTTATGCCATTAATCTCAGCATTCCTATGGGCATCAGATACTGCAGAAGCATTCATTTCAATTCCAATCACCTGGTGAAAACAAAACAAACATGTCTCAATCAACTTTTTAAAACTCAGGAATTTCAAAAAAAAAAATAGACTCTTCATTCATAGTGGAAATAAAGTACAGTCTGAAAAGTCCATTTAACCTCTGCCAAAAGTAATCATCACATCATATATTATTATTTTCCAACGGACACATTAAAGAGTCAAAGCCCCAGATACAAGAACTGCAAACCAGAAAAAAGAAGGAATATAAATGATGATTATTACCATACCAACTCGATGTGCTAATGTCAGGCCAATTGTTCCTGTCCCACAGCATATATCAAAAAGTAGTGTATCAGGACCCAAGTATGCCCAATCTCCAGCAAGTGAGTACAACTTCTCAGCAGCAAGAGTATTAACCTACAGCAGAAGTAGATTCAAAACTCCCATATACAAGGGAAAGAATGCCTTTGGAAATAGTTAAAAAGATTATTGTGAACCTGGAAAAATGCAGTTGGCGATATAGAGAACTGGAGATTGTTGATATAATCATGGATTCTTACATCCATGGCATTATTGTTTTCATCGATCTCAGGATCCCCACCTGCTTTAGGAAGTGGAAGCAAATGCAGTGGTGCATCAGCGGGTGCCACATTGGATATTCCTTGGTGATCCTAAATGTAAAACCAACAATCATATCAGAAATTGCTTTTAGAAAATTAAATAAAATCATATCACTATTAAATTTGATATTTTGATATGTTAAGCAAAATGAAGATCTTTTATATACATGGGAATGTTACAGATACGGAACCTAACCTACTGATGCTGGGAGAGGGAGAGAGATAATAACATAGCTACTATCTAGCAAACAATGGAACAGAAACACCATTATCCTTCCAATTTATATTTAAACAGATACGCTTCAGTATAAGGGCGACTGCTACCTGAATAAACAGAGCCGTGAGGGGTAATGTTGGACAATGCGAAGTAGCTCCAGCAACAAATGCCTGAGCAAGCCTCTTAAATTCAGCAGCTACTAATGCATCATCAAAGTTTGCAGTGGAAACCTATAATCAAGACCAAAGTTAAGGAGTTATAAACAACAATTTATGCAAATCATATGCTTCAAGTAAACATGAATCTTGTCTCCCTGTATAAAGTTTACAATGTTTGCATGATAATACCAGTACAGATCAATTTGGCTTGTCAGTCAATTCAATCTCAATGTTCACAATCACAGTGAGCCTTAAAGATTACAGACAAAGAAACCATCAAATCCTTCACCCACCCTGACGGATGTTACCAACACCATTTTTTAACCTGTACATTTACCAAGAAAATTTAAAAAAGAAAATACCTGCACAATAAGCATGACCTCTGCAATGCCACCAAAAGTTACAGCATGATCAGTATTCCCGTTAGTTCTCCCTTCTCGGACCTTACAAGAGAAATATGACAAAAAATTTCTTCAAAAGGGGTTAGAAGTATATAATAAAATGAAAATAATCGGGCAACATACTCAAATGTGACCCTAAATTTTCAACACCAAGTCCAGCAAAAATTATACCGTCAATTGACGCCAAAATCCAGTATTTTTAAATCTGTTCCAAACTGGTAAATCACTGTGCTGCAGAAACTCCTGAAACATTGTAGCATATTTGGAAGCAATAGTTGAAACATTTGGGCACTCGCTTGCTTCCCCAACTGCCGTTACACCTTCCCTGCAATAATATTTTAGTATACAACTAAAATTTACACAAGCAACACATTCTAGAAAGAGAGAAGATGCAGACTACCTGAAGTTTCCCATCATGAAACCTACAGTCACATTGCCTTCCAGAGAATATCCAACAGAGAATTCGCACTTGTTACGGTATCCATTTACAATAGGAGAAGCAATAATACCTTCTAGTTTGCACGGAAGACCACCTGCAGAAGTTTGAGAAAGAAATGGTAAAAGAACTGCATAAGCCAGTACAAATCTTATGTTTTCACGTAAACCAGCTCTCGATGAGAGAACATACGAGGTGCACTAAATCACGAAGGAAACTGAATAAGTTGTTTCCAAGATAACACCTTCATCCAATGCTAAAACTCAGAACTACAAATAAAACCATTGTTGAAGATTTGAAGGAGTTTGCAGATATAAAACAACACACTACCTATTTCCCTGGACTTAACAATCCACTCAGGAAGAGAAACGCCATTTGGACAAGCTTTGCGAGCATTTCTAGTCTGCCAGAGAAAAAGAAATAATTTTTCTTTATAAAAGGAACGTGTATAATAGACAAAACTACAATGATCAATTAGAAACAATCATGACTGACAAGCTTTTTGAGAATCTGCATGAGGGAGGTTTTTTTCTGCTCCAACTGATCAGCATAGGGCATGTGAGCCAGAGGAGTCACTACATCAAGCAAATTTCTTGTTTTAGACACAGAATCATCAGCAGTCAACTTATCATTATTTGTTTCAGCATCCAAAGCTCCACCCGAAGGAACATCAACCCCCTCATCCAATTCTTGATGGGAAGCAATACTGGAGTTACTCTTCTTTTCAAATGACCGAGGAATGACATCAGCAACCTTTACCGTTTTGTTGCCAATTGTTTTTCCTTGTAAATCCTATTAAATTGGAAATTCTAAACCATCAATCACCAATTTCCAGCGAAAACACGAAGTGGATCATAGTCAAAAATACCTTTGATGAAGTCTTCAATTGTTCTTCATCTTCAAAAGTAACAAAACCAATCATCATACCTTTCTTTTTCTTAGCATACTTAAAAGCTATACCCTGCAAAGGGGGAAAAACGTAAGTATTAAATTGAAAATGTCAACTTAAGTGAACTGGAAATGAAAACCTCCAAAACAAAACAAAACAACCAAACAGGCTTGCCTGTTCGTTAAGAAAATTCCTCAAATTCTCGGAACACCACTTCCGCGGCAAATGCACCAAGCATTTGCTAAGCGCTTGATCGGAACCGCAGTCGTCGCCGTCGACAACAGCCTCCGTCATCATCACGTCCTCCGACACGGCGCACTTTTCGCCCGTCTCGGTCTTCAATGCCTTCTTCGCGCGCTCGGAGGTCGGGTCCCACGTGTTATCGGGGCGAGGGCGGAGTTCCTCCTCGCCATGCGCGTAGCGGCACGTGTCGCCGTGGTTGCATGTGTTGTTGTGGCTCCTGTAGAAGGAGCAGAGGCTGGTCTTCCACATGGGATGACGCGAACTCTCCTCGCCGTCGTTGTCTTCCCTATTCCGCTTCCCGGTGGGAACGACGGCGTCGTTTTGTTGATTGAGTTGAGCATCTTGTGGAAGCGTTTGATTCGGTTCCAAAGTAGAATCATGACCGTTGATTGAGGCTAGGGTTTTAGAAGGAGAGAGTTGGGTGTTGGTTACAGGTTCCGCCATTGCCCACTAAACACACTGCACTGTTTTTGCTGCAGTAACTGCTTGTTCTCCAATTACAACTACATGCGTTTTCGTAACACGTATCAATTGGGCCGATTCGTACATTGGCCCAAAGTATATCCTCAGGTCCATTAACTTTCAACCGCAATCAGATATTATATATATATATATAAACCATATCAATAATAATTTATCAATTAATTTAATTTATTTAACTATTTTTCTCTTTCAAAGTAAATTTTTCATTGATAACAATCATAATTATGTGAGGTTGAGTCATTAGTAAATGTTTCATTAACAACAACTAGAACCATGCAAGGTTTAGTTATTAAGCTAACCGAGTGAATATCTCTAATAAAAAAACATAAAAATCAACAAAAGATTTAATTACAAGACGTTAATTTATTTTAATTTTGTTCAAATTTTACATTAAATAAAATAAAATTATATTTGATTTGGATAAATTTTAATAAAAATTCAAAACAAACCCAAAAGTAATTAACAATCTTTTTAAGAAGTACAAAAGAGGTTAAACTTCAACAAATATATAAATATTAATATCCAGAAAAAAATACTGTATTTTTGAAACGATTAAAAACATATAATAAAGAATATTTTTTTTCATAGAACTGTTAAAATTTTTTAAACATATATAAAATTATAAATAAGAAGCATTTATTCATTCTGTGTGTAAAAATCTTCCCAGAGTTATATACAAATTTTATTGGAAGGTAGAATTTTACTCTTTACAATAGTTAGAGAAATATAAAATTTTATTAAATATATGAACACAAAAATTATTTTTTAGAATAGTCCTACTTTATTACTGAAAAATGTCACTTAAAATCTTAATTAAGATTATTGTTGTAATTAGTATCACGACGGAGACAATGATAAAAATAAATATTATTTTTTAAAAAAGAATCATTACCATAATTTATTATGAAAAGAACTAAAATAAAGAAAATAGTTTGCAAAACCGAATTAAGGTTTGAGAGTTGATTACGTGTAAGGGATGTATTAACACCTTACAACGCTTGTTCTAAGACGATATCTCTAATTAAATGAGTAAAATGAATGTAGTCTTTTCAAAATGTTTATTTTTTCCAAAAATGAAAACAAAAACAAAGTAAGAAAACAACAAAGAAAATATTTTTTTATTTTTTGGCCCCGACAAGAATTAACCTTACTCGTACGTATTTTCATTCATAATGGAAAATCAGGGATCACGTAGTTCTAAAAATTTTATTTGTTGGATTGATATTTTTTATTTTTGAAATATTTAGTTTTTGTATTGTATAATGAAGATAGGGTATGAAAATGGCGAAAGTGTTGGGTTTAACGCCCAGGCTTTGGGTGGCAGTGCTAGGTTTAACGCCTAGACTTTGGGTAAAATTGCTAGGTCTATCGCCTAGGCTTTGTGAGATTGCTGGGTTTAATGCTAAGGCTTTAGGTGACAGTGTCAAGTTTAACACCCAGACTTTGGGTGAAATTGCTAGGTTTAAAGCCTAGGCTTTGTGAGATTGTTGGGTTTAATGCCTAGACTTTATGTGATAGTGTTGGTTTAACATCGGGCTTTGGGTGACAGTGCTGGGTTTAACACCCAGGCTTTGGGTGACAGTTCCGAGTTTAACACCCATGCTTTAGCTCGTTCATCTTCGTTAGTTTCTTGAACTTCTATCAATCCACTAGTCACGTCACTCTTTTCTTCATCAGGAAGAGTAGCCTCTTTATCATTATGCATGAAAACATCTTCACTATTTTGCTTTACGTCCCTTTTTATCATGCATGAAAACATCTTTGTGAAGAGTACCTTATTTTCATGTAACTTTCCAACTGCCATCAGTCTCATTGTAATAATTTGAGGTAGCAAGCAACATGACAGCTTGAGGATCATATGCCCCTTCTTCCTCATGCTTTTTAAGAGCTAATCTTTAACAATCTCCTCGGGAAGATCAAAATATTGTTCCCCTAACCCTTTCATCGTGTTTTCCAGCACCACCAGTACGACTAGAGTGATGTACGAAAGTCTCAGGACCATTGAGAAGCTCATAATGGATAATCAAATCAACGTTGTCAAAATCAAGTTCACGAGTTGCAACATCAGTATCAACAAACACTATGAATAGTATTTCCACTCTTTGCATAAGTAGTTACAAGGTCAAAGAGAATTGTCCGCTTTGAAGTGGCAATGGTTGCTATAACATAAAGTTTTATCCCTTTAGCGATCTTTTCTTCTTCATCACCAACCAAATCAATTCTGAGTAGGTTGTTCAAATATTTTCTCGCCAACTTCTTCACCCAAGCAGGCACAGTGGCAGAGAAAAGCATACTCTGCCTTGACCACCTTATCGCCTTCCCCATTTCTACCATATTTTGAGTACATGTCTACCAAGGCTGACCCCACAAGGACACTACTTTCATCCCTAAATCCACAACTCTCAGCAATGTCCCTTATCCTTTTAGCATAAATAGATACACCCAATTAAGCACAAGCAAATATAAGCCCAACCAAGGTAACCTCATCAATCTCGACACCCTCATCTAGCACCCGCCGGAAAACCTCCGCTACATTCTCTGGCATGGAATTCTAAGCATATCTAGTGACCATCGTAGCCCAAGCAACCATATCCTTCATAGGCAACCCATCAAATAGGTCCTGTGTCGCCTTCATATCCCCCCTCCTCATGTAAGCAACAATAAGCTCAATCCAAGACACGACATCCCGTTCAGGCATTACATCGAAAACCTTATACGTGCAACACATAAACCCACATTTAACGTACATATCAATCATGGTGTTGTTGACGTACAAATCAAAATCAAACCCACCAACCAAGAGTGTTCGAGCGTGGAGTTGTACCCCAAAACGATGTCACGAGTGGTGCCGAAAGTAGAAAAGAGAGCGGGGAAGGTAAATGAGACAGGAGTGATGCGTCATTTGCACATGGAGTTGAAGAGGTGAAGGGCTTGGGAGAGGGGTTCTCGGAGGGCATAGACGTTTGGGGAGAAATAACGATGGCTAGTTACGGGAAGTAAGGATCTTGGCGGCGAGGGAAGTGATGTGGGAGAGACGAGATTGGTGGATGATGCATGGCGGAAAGAGGTTTGTGTTTGGCGTGAGGTGCATGGCGGAAACATTATGGAGATGTATGGTGGGTGGTGCATTGTGGAGGTTAAGGGTGTTGCGGAGGTGCATGGCGGAAGCATGGTGGAGATGCAAATTGGGGTACATGGTGAAAGGAGCATGGTGGAAGGTGGGAGTGCTTTATTGGGTAATGGTTATTTTGTGGTAAGGGAATGTATTTGGATTAAGTGGAAGGTGTGGTGTACTTGGAGTAACAATTTTTGTTTTAGGGTCTGTTGAAGAGAGGGAGTGAGGGTGGTTAGATCATGGCAACGTGGTGCGGGCGGAAGGTGCATTGCGAGATGTGCATGGGAGGTGCGTGGGAGAGGTGAAGGAGAGGTGATGGTTGACGTAGAGTGGCTTGGGGTGTTGGTTTTGTCATATTTGAAGGCAACGGTGGTGTCTTGAATCTTGTACTTTCAATTGCTCATTCAAAAGTCCCTGTGCTATTTACTACTTTTTCTATGAGTATGTACTGCTGCAGAACATGAAAATCAATCTTCTATTTTATTTTTTTTCACAATGCCTTTCTCTAGTAATGGTGCTGCGAGCAATGCATGGAAGGGTGACAAGGTGCAGCACCATGGTACACGAATGAGTTCACGGTTGCGGCGTCGCTAGCGAAGGAGGCGGTAATGTGTCTTCTCGGCGTGGTAGCGCTAATGTAGCTTCTCCATCTCATGGCGGCCCTACACCTCTATGGTAAGAGTGTAAGAAGAGAAAGTGGATGACAGCTGGGGCGATGATGGTGCAATGAAGAAGTTGTAAAAGGACTTTGGTGATGACAAACCTGGTTGTGTGGTAGAGGTGGTGGAAGCATGGTGGAAGTATGGAAGGTTTTGGCTTGCGGGGTAGATAAGGTGTATGGTGGGAAGAGCATGGCGGTGTAGAGAGGTTGGAGGTGATACTATGAGGAATGGTGAGAATAGGGTTTTGGATTGGCGACAATGATAAAATAATGTGTTGGGGTGCTCTGCTTTAGATTTATGAGTGATTATGAGAAATTGGAATGGTGAGTGTGAGATATTAGAGCGGTGGGTCTGGGGAAAGACTTTTATGTAAATGAGAGGTCGGGCATGTAATGTAGGGAGAGAGTGGGTGATTGTGACTTTTTATGTTTTAGCATAAAAAAACTATGAAAATATGAAGCGTTAAATTCATCACACGAAATAAAAATGAAGCTAAGATTTATAAGTATGAAATCATCACAAATTAAAAAAAAAAATCATACCTGGATGTAATTTTCCAAAAAGGTGTTCTCTATTTTTTTTCTCTTATATTTTCTGTGTATTCTTTTATCAATCTTTTTGTGTCCCCCTTTGAGCAGTGATGTGTGGATGATTTATAGTGTGAGAATGAGTGCAATTACTAGAGAAGTGGGTTATGGAAAGGCCAAAAAAATCGATGTGTGAAGAGCAAGAAGAAACAAGTCCTTTTCTGTTACTTTTTTTTTATTAATTATTGTGAAGTGGGGAACGTGGGAGAGTTGAGTAAGGAAAAATAGGGAGTGAGGAGAGTAGGGAGCCGTTTTCAAATGTCTATTTTTCTTGTTATTTTTTTTTTCAAACATCAGTAGCAACAAGCACTGTGAATAGTATTCTCACTCTTTGCATAAGTAGTTACAAGGTTAGAGAAAATTGTTCGCTTTGAAGTGACTGTGGTTGTTATAACACAAAGTTTTATCCCTTCAATGAGTTTTTCTTCTTCATCACCAACCAAATCAATTGTGAGTGGGTTGTTCAAATATTTTCTCGCCAACTTCTTCACCCAAGTAAGTATGGTGGCAGAGAAAACATACTCTGCCTTGACCACCTTTATCGCCTTCCCCACTTCTATCATATTTTGAGTACATGTCTATCAAGGCTGACCTCACAAGGACACTACTTTCATCCCTAAATCCATAACTCTCAGCAATGTCCCTTATCCGCTTAGCATAAATAAACACACCCAATTGAGCATGAGCAGATATGACACCAAACAAGGTAACCTCATTAATCTTGACGCCCTCATCTAGCAACCGTCGAAAAACCTCCATCGCATTCTCTGACAAGGAGTTCTGAGCATATCTAGTGACCATCGCAGTCCAAGCAACTATATCCTTCATAGGCAATCAATCAAACAAGTCTTGTGCTGCTTTCATATCGCCCTTCTCGTGTAAGCAACAATTAGCTTGGTCCAAGAGACGACATCCGGTTCAGGCATTATATCGAAAACCTTGCGCGTGCAACACATAAATCCACATTTGACAAACATATCAATCATTTCGTTGTTGACGTACAAATCAAAATCAAAACCACCAACCAAGAGTGTCTAGCGTGGAGTTGCGCCTCCAAAACGATAACGTGAGCGGGGCCGGAAGCAGGAAAGAGAGCAGAGAAGGTAAACGAGATGGGAGTGATGTGTCGTTTGCGCATGGAGCTAATAGGTGAAGGGCTTGGGAGAGGGGTCCTCGGAGGGTGTAGGCGTTTGGGAAGAAAAAATGGTAGCTAGTTGCGGGAAGCAAGGATCTTGGAGGCGAGGGAAGTGATGTGGGAGAGACGGGATTGGTGGGTGATGCATGGCAGGAGGAGGTTGGTGTTTGGTGTGAGGTGCATGGCGGAAGCATGGTGGAGGTGTATGGTGGGTGGTGCATTGTGGAGTTAAGAGTGTTGTGGAGGCGGCAAGGGAAGTGATGTGGGAGAGACAGGATTAGTGGGTGATGCATGGCGGGAGTAGGTTGGTGTTTAGCGTGAGGTACATGGCGGAAGCATGGTGGAAGTGTATGGTGAGTGGTGCGCTGTGGAGGTACATGGCGGAAGCATGGTGGAAGTGCAAATTGGGATAAATGGTGAGAGGCGTATGGTGGAAGGTGGGAGTGCTTTATTGGATAATGGTTATTTTGTGGTGAGGGAACGTATTTGGATTGAGTGGAAGGTGTGGTGGAGTACTTGGAGTCACGGTTTTTGTTTTAGGGTTTGAGGTGGAGGTTGAAAAGAGGGAGTGAGGGTGGTTGGATCATGGCAGCATGATGCAGGCGGAAGGCGAATTGCGAGACGTGCATGAGAGATGCATGAAAGGTAGATAGGAGAGGTGCACGAGAGATGATGGTTGACGCAGGGTGGCTTAGGGTGTTGGTTTTGTCGTATCTAAAGAAGTGGTAGTGTGTTAAATCTTGTGTTTTCAATTGCTCCTTCAAAAGTCCATGCGCTCTTTATTACTTTTTTTCCATGAGTATATACTGCAGAACATGAAAATCAATCTTCTACTTTACATTGCCTTTCTCTGGTAATGGTGTTTTGAGTAATGCATTGGAGGGTGACAGATCATAGCAGCACCATGGTATACGAATGGGTTCACGGCTACGACGTCACTAGCGGAGGAGGCAACAACATGTCTTCTCGGTGTGCTAGTGGTGATGGAAGCATGGTGGAAGTATGAAGGGTTTTGGCTTGTGGGGCAGAGAAGCTGTATGGTGGGAAGAGCATGGCGGTGCAGAGAGGTTAGAGGTGCTACTATGAGGAAATGGTGAGAATAGGGTTTTGGAGTGGCAGCAATGATAAAATAATGTGTTGGGTGCTCTACTTTGGGTTTATAAGTGATTGTGAGAAATTGGAATGGTGAGTGTGAGATACTGAAGCTGGGTTTGAGAAAAGGCTTTTACATGAATGAATGACCGCACCATGTGCGACCAATGTAGGGTGAGAGTGGGTTATTGTGACCTTTTATATTTGGAAAACTTTGCTTTGATAACCACACCTAACATACAACCAAATGTCAATTGCTGATGTAGTATAATTGTATATGTGGATAAGGGTAAAATGAAACTTTTCTTTTTGAATGACATTTAAGGTATTTTATTATGAAAGAGCATAATTGGATTTTAAGTATCTAAATTTAGAATTTGAAACGTCATAGGAGTCCAGTGCACCCATTTACATAAGGGAGATTTTGTGTGACAGTGGTTGCGGTGGTGAGCGACGGTGGAAGACCATCAATGGTGGCGAGCGACGGTAGTCGAGAATCGACAGTAGTTGTGGTTTGTGCAAAATTTTTGGCGAAATTTTAGGGTTTCGATAGTGAGAGATGACATAGAGAGAGGTATACATTGTTTCATTACGTTTGTAAGAATGTTTCATTATAGCATAGTAGATACAAATCCTACGATTTTGGAGCAAAAGGTTGATTTTTGCGTTGTTTTATATTAGAATAGTTATTGCTGAAAAATGAGGTTCCACTTTTTGAAGTATGAGATTGAAGGTTTCATGGAATATTTGTGAGGTTGACTTGTTTAAACAAGACTTTTCAAGTTGAACCATTTCTTTTAATAATTTGAAGTGTGTTTGTTTATCATATAAACATTTCCACTTAAAATTGTCCAAAATTAAGGAAAATGATAAGTTAACAACAACAAAAATGCATAATAAAGAACTGTCCTTGATTTTGCAATCAAGATTAAAAACTAACAGAAATGCTTTCGACATTAAATTATATGTTAATAAGGCAATATGTTCATATGCTATAAACCTAACAAATTTCTATGTTTAAGTGATCAAGGTTTAGCATGAATGTATATACTAGAATAATTCTTATATGCAATCCTTATATTCTCTTCACCTCATCAGATTTGAATTTTACGGCATCTTTATTGATCTGGATGGCATCTTTTATGCATAAGTGTCTGTCATTTATCTCTTTTGGCTTAACCTTAATCTGTTGGCATTCTATATATGGTTTTGCAATTGTAAGTGCAGCCATTCATGCGTGGGATTTTTATTGTCATTAAATTGTGGTTACATAGTGATTACATGCCAAGTATGTATTCTATTTTTGTGGTTACATTAGATAGGTGTTGTTTAGGTAATAAAATTTTGCTTGAAAGAAAGAATATTTGAATTAAGAGATCATCTATATTAATATGATGTGTTAAATATGAAAATTAAAATTTGAGTACAATTGACAAAGATATATCAATTTTAAATTACAGATTATCTAGAGAAGTGTCTACCACACGATTGGCTCTTGTTACGAGGTTACTTTAGGAGTTCAGGTGTGTTTTCTTTTTTATTGTATTTTCAATTGTCAATGTATTATTTCAATTTTTAAGAAGCAGTTAAGAATTATATGGTTATATAGGTATAGTATTTGGTAATTTTTTACAACTCATATTAACTATGTCATTTTATTCAGACCATGGATTATTCAATACATGTTCCCCAAGTCAGGATGAGCTTTATCAAGTACCATACATTTTAGGAATTCATGTTGAGGACGACGAAAATGAACTTAACAATGATAATGTTTCAAATGTAAGTTGTCCCAGCGGTTGGAATGTCTTTTGATAGCGCAAATGATGTCAAAACATTATATCGGAAGTACGCCATAGAAAAAGGTTTTGAAATAAGGACAAGAACCTCAAAAAAGGGGTCGGACAACGAACTTAGGTACATAATGCTAGTATGTGCAAGAGCTGGAACATATGTTTCCGCCATCCCAACAGAAGTGTCAACACAACCAACTCAGTCAGTTCAATGTGGTGTCCATAGCACAGCTGGTAAGAAAGATGGAAAGTTGTATATTATGTCTGTTAATCACCAACACTCCCACGACTTAAGCCCAACCAAATCCACATTATTTCGTGGCAATAGGAAAATTAATCTACAAGCCAAGAGAACACTTGATATCAATGACGATGCTGGTGTACGGATAAACAAGACTTACAGGTCACTAGTTTCATCTACTGGTGGATACGACAACATGGAATTTATTGAGAGGGATGTTCGCAACTATGTCAGTCAACAGCGAAAGGCATTGGGTAAGCAGGGTGATGCTAAAGCGTTGCTAAGCCATTTTTCACGAATGGCACAACTGAACAAAGATTTCTATTTCGAGATTGATATAGAGGATGATAGTTGGATACGCAATGTGTTCTGGGCCGATGCACAAACAAGGGCAGCTTGTATTTATTTTGGAGATGTCATTTCTTTCGATACCACATATCTTACTAATAAATAGGACATGCCTTTTACACCATTTGTCAATGTAAATCATCACAGGCAGTCAATTTTGTTAGGATGTGGTTTGTTGTCGTTTAAAGAGAAAAGTTCCTTTGTTTGGTTGTTTGAAAGTTGGCTAAGATGTATGTACAATAAAGCACCAGAAGGTATTGTCACTGATCAATGCAAAGCGATGCATAATGCAATTGAATGTTTATTCCCAAATACAAGGCATAGGTGGTGCTTGTGGCACATAATGAAAAAATCCCAGAAAGCTCCAGGGTTATGTGGAATACAAGGATATCAAACGAAGGCTTAAGACCGTGGTATATGAATCTTCAACTGTTGCTCAATTTGATAATGAGTGGGATTTGTTCATAACTAAATTTGATTTGGGAGGAAATGAGTGGTTGAGAAATCTAAATGATGAACGACATAGGTGGGTTCCTTGTTATTTGAAACAACACTTTTGGGCTGGAATGTCCACTACACAACGGAGTGAAAGCATGAATGCCTTTTTTGATGGGTACATCAATTCCATGACCAGCTCCAACAGTTTGTTCATTAGTATGACAATGCATTGCAACACAAGGCAGAAAAAAAATATGAAGCAGACTTTGCGTCGATGACTATGGTTATACCTTGTGGATCTCAATCCCTTATTGAAAGACAATTTCAAAGTGAATACACACATGATAAATTCCAAGAAATACAAGTGGAATTTAGGGGGAAAATGAATTGTTTTACTGACAAAGTCTTTGTCGAGGGCCAAACATGTAGGTATGATGTTGTTGAGGAGGCAATTAAGAACGGGGAGCCTGAGCACAATTATTTCGTTGTTGGTTTCAATCGATCAAACTTGAACATTAACTGTAGTTGTATGTTATCTGAATTTAGGAGAATTGTATGTCGTCACTCACTATTGGTATTTGCACAAGAAAGGGTGAACAAAGCTCCAAAAAAGTATGTACTCAGTAGGTGGAGTAAAAATGTGCACAGAAAACACACATATATTAGAGCTTCATATGGTACAAAAGACAAAGAGCCACATATTGAAAGGTATGATAGCCTATGTCAACGTTTTTACGAAACAGCAGAATGTGCTTGTGAGTCAGACGACACAACTAAATTACTATTCCAATATATCAATGATTTTGCCTCAATACTGACACAGAAAAAGTCGAATTCAAGAAAGGAGAAGAAATCAACACACAATGTTGTATCCGAAGTGGTCCCAACCTCCAACTCACCCCTGCCAAACACTGAAAACAGTTCAATCCGTAGTCTTAAGGTTGTTAATAGAAAGGGACGCCCAAGGTCTTCAAGATTTAGATCAAGGTGTGAAGTTGGTGGAAGACCAAATAGGAGAGCAAATGCCACCACTGTTGAAACAACACAACCACAAGTGACTTCCTTAGTTGTCGACGTTGCAAATGAAGTCCAAATGAACACAACAATATCCAACTACGATGGCTTCAATCGGTTAGATTACCTTTCAAATGTGTTAGTTGTGTGTTTTTTTAAGTCACAAAATGGATCGTCATCTCTAACCTTTTTCTTACCAATACAGGTGTCACATATGGCAGGTGTCAGTTTCATGTCATTGCTGAACTCAGTATACACAAATGCTCATGAAAGAGGGAATTGAAGTTTTATATTGTTGTGCACATTTTGACTTATTTTGCAGATAATGTCTTTTTTGATTTTGTCATGTTGAATTTGATATATTGTAAGACATGAGTTATGTCACAAACAATGTCCTTTGTTAAGTCATCAGATTATTTGTTAAGTGGTCTAAAATATATAAAGTTAATCATATAATATGACGTGGTTAAACAAATATTATGCTATTGTTTACTAGACCCGAATCGCTGAAGCAAAAGCAAATAATCTGGCCAAACTGGTCCAGATTACACACTGTTTACCATTTCAAATTATTAATACATTCAGATTAAATTTTAATTGTTAATTAAAATAGAGGAATGGTTAAACATATATTGTGACCACTTATGTTGACATATTTTAATCTTAAAAATTTTTACAAAAACAAAAAGGTGAGGGAAAACAAAAACAATTTACTATTTTTTGTATTAGTTTTTTTAAGAAGTCAAATTTAATTAACATAATATTTTATAAAATTTATTATTAAATGACATTACGAGTAACATGAAAAAATGAGTTAGATTTGGTGATTTTACC
>Ga0099825_1003530_pt1 | contig 20787 bp, 8 predicted proteins | sample SiratroredBW_FD_76838 | JGI IMG/M metagenome (GOLD analysis project Ga0099825, IMG submission 76838) | Root nodule microbial communities of legume samples collected from California, USA - Siratro red BW | ecosystem: Host-associated > Plants > Roots > Nodule | place: USA: California | collected... | reverse complement strand
TAAAAAAAACAGAGCTAAATTATGACAAATAAAATAAAATAAAAATATATTTCTGTTGAGTAATATATATATATATATATATATATATATATATATATATATATATATATATATATATATATATATATGACATGTTTCTGATTCCTCTTCAATCCACTGAGCACATATGAGATAGCAACCATAGACCTAATTCCACTATAATTACAAGATTCTTTCTCCCTGTTAAATGATTGAAACAATATTTGTTTGATGGTCCTATAAAGAAATTGATATAGGAAACTATGCAAATACTAAATTGTGTTAAAGTATCCAAAATTATTTATACAAATTTGACTAATCAAAGTAATTTAAAATACATGATAAATCAAGGAAATCTATTTTATAACCAAGAATTGTCGCCAGCCAAGAATTATTAGTGTGTGAGGTTGTGGAATCTTCATGGATGGATGAAAGGCAAAAAAAAAAAAAAAAAGGCAAGGCTTGCACTGACACTAATCGACATTCAAAACATTAAAATGTTGTATATTATTCTTTTAAAATCGTTTAAGGATGATACAAGTGTTTATATACAGTAAAACAAAGATAAACTTATCATGCTATATCTATATAACATAACATAATAATTAATTAATTTATTTTGCTAATACAACGTGATTTTGGTTACAGGTATGACAAACATGTAATACATAAATTAGTTTTCATTTATTGTCTCATTATTTTGAGAGCCACCGACAACTATTTTTTCCCAACCAGCACACGTGCTCATAAAAATCACAAAAACACATCTTATATTTATAAGAATAACATACATTACTATGCAAAAGCTCAAATTCGGTTTTTAAGGAAATGAATTCTGACCTTCCCTTAATTGGTCAAAATAAAAGGATTTTTAATAGAAAATGTATCAAATTCTAACCTTTACCCATTAAATCACGGTATTAGGTAAATATAGATAAAAGTGCGTTTCATGGGAAATTTTTTGGCTTACGTGATAGTTAGATAATTGCTTGGTGGCAACAACATGGTCGATCTGGATACACCGAAAGAACTTATTTTGAAATGAGGGGTTTTAAGTGCCAATGATGTTCTCCATCTAATCAAAGGAGATCATGAGAATGATAAAAGCCAAGTTTTTCAACACGCAATTTTCTTTAATTATGTCACTTATTTATATGATTTTGTAGATGATGTTGTTAAAAAAATTTCACATTTTGAAGTAAGACTAAATTATATATAAGTGAAAATATACCTTATTTTAAAAATTAATTTTATAAAAAATTATATTTAAATTCATTTAATAAGAGGTGTATTCATAATTGAAAATAAGATTCGTCTCACTTAAAGTTAATATGAGACACGTAAAGTTACTATGAGACTTTGATAAAACTTGTTTTATCTCTTTTAGAAAGAAATGGAGAAAAAACACAATATATTATATTAATTCACGTTATAAACATAACTTATTGCCAATAATTTGTTGGATTTGCAATGCTAAATTTTCTTGACATGTCAATGGATGACTTGAGCACTGAAAAAAAGAAGATGATGGATTAAATTGAATCATAATCAATCGATTAGGTTTGCTGCAATAGATCATAAACTATCTAATTTGCACGTTACAACAAAAGCATAATCGATTATCTTTTAATCATCATCGATCTAATCACATGAAAAAAGCCATCCTTGCATACAGAGCATAGCATATATCCTTTTAATCCAAATTAATGAAATTAGGTTTTCGGTCATGGCCTTCATATACATGCACCACTTCATTCATTGTAGGAATGTTGGACCACTTCACTCACACAGCAAAGAGAGTTTACATAAAGATTCAGAATAAAAAACAAATTAATAATTCAATAATTAAGAGTGATTGAAACACGTTATTGTATTTATTAGTATGGTTTATTTACGTGGCAAATTGAAACCCGGCTTAATCAAAGTGAATTTTTTCTCTCGGACGATTTTGTTGACAATCTAAATTATATTGAAAAACATTCATATAATCAAAATTTTTGTCAATAACTTTTAGGAAAATAAACCTATGAAATTTGAAAGTTTGTGAAATGGTCAAAATATATTAGGAGAAGAAGAAGAAAACATATTAAGATAATAGAGAGAAAGTATAATGATTAACGACAGGCGGCGGCATTTGTCGTGTCTGCGTTATTCTGCATGTTTTTTTTGAGGGTCCAAAACGACTGCGTTGGTGTCTCGTTTTGGTTTCAGCGCACACGCAAAACACACTTAACTCGCAGCCATGTCCTTTTCAGTGTCTCCCACACCCCAGACATGCTACACCCTTTTGCCTTTTCTTTTTCAACCAAAATATTTCAAAGGGCATCCTCCAAAACTTTTAAATCACTGTTGATTCAGACATTCACCACCCAAAACCAAATTTTTTATTTCGATTAACCACCACCATATGATAATCATCACAATAATAATATTATATTAAGGAAAACCACTGGTTGCTCTAAAATGAAATGGAATAAATGCGAATTTGAGAATTTATAATAATAATATTATATAAATGGAATTGAACACTTTGTTCAAGGCGATAAAGTTAAAATAATAGTTAGTAACCGATGCATGAGTATGACGTATTAGGGTTATGGGTAGAAGCAATGAAGCATTGATTGATAGCAGTAAAGTAACACATAATGGAATAGATTTGTATATTTTCGATTAAAGCCGAGATTTAAGGCATTCTCAGATTTTGTCTGAAACGTTGGTTCATTGCGGAATGTGAAAGCAATGTGCGTATGAACGAACTAAGCCACAGGTCTTGGTTTTTGGTGTTGTTGGGTCTTTGTCCACCCCAACTTCTAACATGCCATAACTCTCAAATTCTACTGCTAATACTACTTTAATAAATTGTTTGCTTCCTAGTTTGGATAATCAAATCTACTTCTGAGAAAAAAGAATCTTAGATGTAGATTATATATTTATATTTTACACAATTTAAAAAAAAAACATTAATAAAGACGTTTCTTGTGGGGGAGTTAATAATGTAATATTTTAAATTCTATATAAATTATTCATTTAGATTATAATTACTAGATTGGTATATGGGTTATTAACTGATGTCCACTATCTTGTATTTTTATTTCAATCAAATTTAAACAAGAATTTACATTACTTATTGTTTTTCTTTTAATTTTGATAGGTGTTCCAATTACGTTATTAGTCAGATTTTTATTCATATATAAAGGAGATAAAAAATAGCATTTTCTTTTATGTATAGTCAAAATTGTGTTTTATTTTTCAAAGATATTATATGTTTTATTTTTTCATAATGATCTTTTGAAGTCTTTTAAAAACTTTTCTCATTCTAAAGTTCGAGTAATGTTCAAAAATATTTTATCAAAATTTTTTATGTTAAAGACTAATATTTTTACATGATTTAATTTAGATAGAAAGCATTTTTTTTAAATATAGGACGTGTTTTATGATTTTTAACACTATAACTCAACTAGATTTCATATCTAGAAAATTTATTAATAGTATAAAATAAAATGACATACATGTGAAATGATTGATTAAGAAATTTATTAAACATTTTAACTCTCTCGTAATAATCTTAATTTTTTCAATAAAAAAATAAAATAAATATTTATGTCATTTCTTGATTGTCCCGAACTATAGATTATATAACATTCAAAAGGACTTTAAGTATTTTAAAAAAAAAACTCTATCAACCAAATGCATCGAGTGAATTTATTTTTCTCAACAAATCTTGTACAAAGACTTGGTGAATTTTCATTCCACTTAATTCGTTAAGCGAAGCAAAACTTTCACTCAATAACAAAAGAAATTCACTAAGTGAAATACAAAAAGATAAAGTGATAGTATAATATGTAAGTTACACCGTTACACGGATAAAGGAGATAAAAAATAATAATGTTTTCTTTTATGTATAGTCAAAATTGTATTTTTTAATTTTCAAAGATATTATATGTTTTATTTTTTCATAATCCTCTTTTGAAGTGTTTTAAAAACTTTTGTCATGCTTTGTCCAAAGTATGAGTAATATCTTTTCAGAAAAAAAAATTCAAAATCTTTGATGTTAAAGACTAATTTTCTTACATGTTTTAATTTAGATACAAAACATATTTTTTTTTATATATAGGACGTGTTTTTATCATTTTTAACACTATAACTCCACTAGTTTTCACGTGTACAAATTTTATTTACAGTACAAAATAAAATGAAATACATTTGAATTGATTCATTCAAAACTCATCAAACATTTTAATCCTCTCGTCCTATAATAATCTTAAATTTTTCAATAAAAAATAAATAAACATTTATGTCATTTTTTATTGTTTCAAAGTATTGATTATATAACATTCGAAAGCACTTTAAGTACTTATAAAAACAACTCTACCAACTAAATGCATTTAGTGAATTTATATTTGCTCAATGAATCATGTACAAAGACTTGGTGAATTTTCATTCCACCTAGTTCGTAAGCGAAGCAAAACTTTCACTCAATAACAAAGAAATCACTAAGTGGAATGCAATTTGCTCAACAAAATTATGTAGAAGGGAGAAAAGTATAACATATGTTAAGTTTTCTGTATAATTCCCTTTCAATTACTTTTTGCTAAGAAAAACTCAATTTTTCCAAAAAAAGAAAGAAAGGATTCACTCAACATGTGAGAGCCCTAAAATCAAGGGTGCTCTCGAATAAAAATTTGCTAAACAAATCTCCAAATCACCCAACAAATTTAAGTCGGTGTTAATCTTAATTTTGAAAATTCACTCAATGAATTTAGATTCGCTCGAGGAATTTATTTTGGTTTAAAAAACTATAATTAGGAGAAGGGGTATTCGGTAGAAGTAAGTTTTCAAACTATAAGGTTTAAGTATTGAGATATTATAGTGTCATTCAACGTTTCAAAGTTTGTTATTCATTAATTATTTTCCTTCTTTATCTTTGTTAGAGGCAAGCCACACATCAAGTTCTTCTTCTATTCAATACTTTATTTATACTTAATTAAGGGATTTTAGTGAAAAATTAAAGTCCTTAATTGTATGACACTAGTCCCTAAGATCCAAGTATCTTAGAGCATTATTTATCAATGATTATTATTCTAAATACATTAAAATAGTTGTTCTCAGATTGGTTTTGAAGCTTGATTCTTAGAATTACCATTTCTTATTAATTTTGATAATGTTTTATATGGATCTTATGTTTCTATGCATACCTTGTATGTGTTTGATCATTGCAAAGCCATGTATCGTTCATGACATTATGAATTTGAAACTAATAGTGTTTTTAAGTAAAACAAAATGACTTTTACAAAATAAAAAAGTGTTTTCAACCCAAAGTTTCAAATTCTCTATAGGTATACAATTATTGATAATTCAAGCTTTTCAATTTTAACCCATAAGGTTCTAAATTCTTTAACGTATATAAATATTGAGAATTCAATGTATAAATGGGAGGGATGTCTCTCTTATGATTGAGCTCAACAAAATGTCACAAGAAATAAGGAAAAAGGAAAATATTTAAAGGAATTTAAAATGAGAACTTAAGAAGTTTTCAAGGTAAAGTACAAAAAGTTATTTTCAAGACATGTTGAAATACTTTGGCAGGATTTGAACTGATATGCAGTATAGTTTATATCATTTTATGTTTCAATTGCCCGTGGATTTAATTGTGATAATTGTTTTACTAATCATCTTTCACTCATTGATTATATCTCACATAGTTTCATGTGATTCTAAATAAGTAAGATCACTAATTCAGGTATTACATCATGCTTAATAACTTTAGAGCAGTTGTCACAAAGCTAGTTTTCCAATTGCACTTTTGGATTTGTATAATATATGACAATTAAATTATATCTAATACTTTAGTACCTTTTTTTGAAAAATTTGTGTATGTATATGAAATGAACTAAATATTATTGGTCAATAGTTATATCTATTAATAATAGTCATGTTATGTAAATGTATCTTGTGTCGTAAACCACATTGTTTCTAATTTTTATCATGATGTTATGACCTAATATATCTAGGACATGACAGACCATCATAGATAACATTATATATTTGTGTTTCATGCAAAATCTTGAAGTTTGTGTGTGTATTTGTCTGTCTATGTGTGTGTCAGTGTGTCTGTGTGTGTGTCTATGTGTGTGAACTATAGTGGAAAGAATTAGAAAGGAAGCTTCATCTACTAGATCCTAAAACTTTAACAAAAACCTTGATTGTATCTTAGCAACATGAGTATAAAAATATGATAAAGTAGTACCAAGGTATAAGAAATGTATAGACCAAGCAGGATAATTGAATAACAAGAAGTTGGAAAATATAATGTGAAGAAATAGTTAAACAAATAGGCCAATATATAACATTAGACGAATGAATTAGTCAAACAAATAAATATCGTTAAAGAAATAAAACATGGAGAAATAATCAGTCAAATTATAGTAGCTGAAAGAATAAATGATATTAGACAAAGCAAGGTAATTTAAACAATACGAAGTTGAAAATGGAGCTTGATGAATTGGATAGATGAATGAAATAGTATATGGTATTAGATGAAATATCATCTTTATGCTAGGTAACAAATTTCGTCTACAAATAAAGATATTACATCATTGTTTGTCTACCTTGTATTGTCTAATGGAATTAAAATTACATAAGAATTTATTGAATAAAATTGAGTATATTGTATTGGGTTGATGATTATTTTGTGTACAAGGAATATGAAAGATTTTACATAATAGTTTCATGTGACACACTAAGATAGATGTTGAAGTTGAATTCTCATTGTGTTTCTTCTTTGTCTTCTCTTGTTCTGATTGCAGACTCTTTGATCATAAGATGATGGCTAGTCATGACTGTGCTAAGCCATTTCTTCCAAAGTTCCTCTGGACCTCTGGTTTACTATATCCTTCTAGAGACTAGACCATGACATCATTCCTTCACTTGTGTCCCCACAAAGTCTCTAGAGACTTAGGTTGAGTCACCATCCCTTAAAGGATTAGTGAGTCTCCCCTTGCTTGTTTATTTGGTAGTTCATGCATCACAACAAGAAAAACACAAGAAAGTGAGATAAACATATATATATATATATATATATATATATATATATATATAAATTATAATATTACATCAAAAGATTAAATCTAAGGATAAATATAAGTTTTATAAAACATATTCCAAAATATTTTGTGATATCATCCCATAACTCATTCAAAACAACTTCTGAAATAGTACTTGGGAAATAATAATCTCCAAAATATTTGGATGAAAATAATTTAATCAACATTATTATTATTCTTTATTTATACTGTAGAAAAATGTTGAGAATGATACTAATGATAAATAAAGAAGACAATTGTTAGTGACTAGTCAGGATAAATAAGCATGTGCACATATCAAACCTATCATCAACACTTCAATAAATCTCAATCCCCAAAGAATCAAATCCTCCATCAACTGGTGCCAGTAATGACACAATCATGGTCATGATGTCTTTTCTTCATAAGAAAAATAATAGTAATTATCAATAAAGATTATCAATGACATTTCTACATTAAATCTCCAGAGTTAAAAAAAATTGAAATATAAGTTATATAATTAGTTTATCTTAGATAATAAAAAGTTTTTTTTTTGTAAAGAAATCTAAGAAAGATTATAAAAATAAAATTTCAATAAAAACATTGAGAAAATATTATTTGCAGGATTGTGAGGCTTACGGTACCTCACAGAAATACAAAACAAAATGCAAAACACACACTCAGACACCCTACATTGGGAGTTTAAAATTATAGCTTCCTCTGCTAATGTTTTCTAATACAAACTTTTTTCATACTTTTCTTTAATTATTTTCTTGTGTGTTGTGAATTATCAGACACTCCATTTATAGAGAGGTAATGAGTAACTATCACTACTAGAAAAATTATTACTAGGAAAACCCATGACCTCTCAATAACTTTGAAGAAATCATAACCATAAGACTAAAGCAGCTTTTATATCATATTACGATTATTATTATATTTATTATTACAATTACAATTACTATTATTATTAATATAATAATAATAATAATAATAATTATTATTATTATTATTATTATTGTTCTTATTAACTTTATTATTATTATTATTATTATTATTTTTATTATTATTATTATTACTGTTATTCTTATTGTTATTATTCTTATTATTATTATTATTATTATTATTATTGTTGTTGTTGTTATTATTATTATTATTATTGTTGTTGTTATTATTATTATTATTATTGTTGTTATTATTTGTTATTGAAATTTTCAGTCACTAATTCGGTCAATAATAGTGACCAAATTTTTCGGTCATTAATTTCAATCACTATTCAACAATTTTCTACTAGTATACTATTTACTTGTAACCTCATAGTAGTAATTAAACTTGTTCTTTCAAATATAGTTTAGATTTGATTATGAAGAGATAGGTACTAAAATTTGAAATATCTCTAGTAAACAATAGGAAATGGAGTCCATATACTCGTTGTTATTTTGTGTGAAGAGACATTTACTTAGACTTTTTCTAGTTTTTCTGTGAAATAGTCCTTATCTTTTAAACTTGTCATATTATGGTAAAATTTTAACAACTCTTCGTAAATAGGGGAAACATATTGTCATTGAATCTTCTAATATTTTATATGCAATGGTTACTTTATTCTTCCAATACCTTGTTCCAATTTGTATCATTTGAGGTTTCTTATATTAGATGTAGAGATTAAACCATCAACACATAAGCCATTTGTCCACATTATAAATTTCTACTAGATAAACTCTTCATCTTTTTACATTTAAAGTTCTTTTGCTTTAACCTTTGATTCAAGTATCCTCTTATGACTTATAATCATCTACCAACGCTACAAGAAAAAAGTTATTTAGAGATCAATTTTTAGCTATAAAATAAAATAGTTGCTAAGTGTGACCAAAATAGTCACCAAATTAAATTTTGGTTGCTAAATAACTACAAAATATGAATTTAGTTACTAATTAAGTCAATATAATTGGTATCTAACATTAGGTACCAAATTTTTAGTGACCTATATCATTAAATTCTAAATTGGTATCTAATTAAGTTAGAGACTAATTTAAAATCTAATGGTGTAGGTCATTAAAACCTTGGTAGCTAATGTTAGATACCAATTCTCTTGACTTAATTGGTCATTAAATTCAATCATTACTTGTCTTTTGTAGTTATTTAGCAACCAAAATATAATTTAGTGGCTATTTTGGTCACAATTAGCAACCATTTCATTTGATAGCTAAAAATTGATCTCTAAATAGCTTTTTTCTTATAGTGAAGAAGAAATTTTACCTCTCGTTTATTGCTTTCATTTGGTAGCATAAACTTTATTGTACACTTACCATCTATTGTCTAATCTCCTAATATATTTCTCAATATTTCTCGTGATATATGCTTATGATAATTCTTCATTCCTCCTAGGATTTGCCATCTGATTTCACAAATCAATGTTAACATATAACCCTTTATACCCTATCATGGAAGATTGCTTTGATACCACCTCAAATATATATATATATATATATATATATATTTGTGTGTGTGTTAAAATATTAAAATTGTTTAATAAGATACACTGGAAAGAAACATGACGAACCCAATAGATGAAATAAAACTTGCGCAACAGAAAGAACTAAAAGAAAACTTTGTCTACTAGACCTTGAAATCTTTTTTGTGTCTATTGTGAATACTACTTACATAAGATGTTCTTCTCCTTTTCATGATATTATCCTTATGAATGTACGAAGTTTAATAGGAGTGGAAACAAATGAATATTACAATGTTGGTAATTATTTATATACATTAAAAATGATTTCTAACTTTTAAGAGTTTATAGTTTTGCCTTCGTCTGGTAGTTAGAAATATATTGATGAATCCTAGAAGTCAAACAATATCAATAAGATTAGATTATTATTGTTTCCTAGAGAATCATAGTTTCTTTATTTAAAATTCTTAATAAGATTGATGAACAATATGCAACTAAAAACTCATATGTTGTTTTATATATATATATAACAACCGTGTGGTTATTATAATGATATGTGTGTGTATGCTTATTATAACGATTGTTTGGTTTACATGTTCGGTTTTACTTGCTGCCTCTAATAGTTATATTTAAATGATCATATATAGACGTTGATTTCAAAACTTACTGGATTTCTTATCGTTTAATCTTATTAAACAAAATCTTGGATATAGTCTAGAGACCTTTCATTATTTTAAACTTCTTGTGTTATAAACAAATCTATTCCATTATTATAATTGAGTAATTCATCTAGAGGTTTTGTCTAATCTTATATCAGAATGTAGAATTCACAAATTCTTCCCTAATTCTAGTCAGTACTTACGCACGCAAATATTAACTTATCATACTTTCGAAAGTCTATTAAAACATGCAAAAGTATTTCTTACAGAGTTTTTCCCTTCTTTCTACATATTTTTATTATTTACAAATAACTTTCTTTACAAAAGTCACCATATAAAAAGAGACGTTAAGTTTTATTAATGAGTTGGAGAAATGTTCCATTTATAAGATTTCAAAACTCAATAAAAACTAATTATGTTACATTTATTCTATCTTAAATTTGTTAATTGATTATTCTTAAAAGAAACTAAATTTTAAAAAATACACTCTTTGTTTTAACTATTTATGATAATAAAGGATTGATTCCACTTAAAGCCCATAAAAAGTCCAAAAAAATAATTAAACAACAACATATTTTAATGTCTATTAAGTATTTTTTTTCCCAAATTTTATAACACACAAACATAGCACAAAGAATGAATACAAACAACTAAAAAACATTATCTTCTAAACATCCACTTTATTATTTTTAACAAATATTTTTAAATGATTGCGTGACATAAGCTATCATATCAAATTCAAATTAATAAAATTTATTGTAATCTCCCTTATAACATCATAATTATTCAACTTAAGTACTACAAATCCATTCTTAGAAAAGCCATCCTTTACTTTGGACACTTTGACTTGAATATTGTATCATACAAATCTTCCATAGAATTTTAATACAATGAAACCATGAACATATCTATTCAAGTTTTAATCCTATAAAAAGGAGAAAAGAAAATGAATAACTAAATATAACAAAATTTCAAAAAACAACAATTAAATGAAACCTTGAAGCTACTCAAAGGAACAATCAGCCTACCTTAACAACACGTTTGTCCTCATATCTTTAAACTTTATGTGTCTTTGCATGCACAGCAATTCCAGTACGAACACAACTTACATTACATTGTAATTAGAAAGCATTTAAACTTAGCCATCAATATGCACCCTATTACCCAACACAAACCCATGGAAATTGTAAACATGATTACACGCTTTTGTAACTGCACCCCACTAATTTCTTTTTACACCATCTTCTAGTATCAAAGTTTATTTTTCATGTGATTTTTTTACCCAAACCATCTTCCAGTATCAAAGTTTATCTTTCATGTGATTTTTTTTTATCCAAATACAGCATATTCATTTACCTCAAACCTTATGTCTGACAACAATTCTAGAAGTTGAAAATTCAATGTTTGTATTTCTGTTTACACAATTCAACATTATTTTTCAATGTTTTTATATATTTCTATATAGTATAATTTAAAATGTATTCATTAATAGTTTAGAGTTTAGGATTTATCAATGGTCTAGGTAATATATATCTCTAGATTGTTCAAAGCATAATGCTTTTATACAAACATGTTGTGGATTTAGAATTACGCAACGCATTTAACAAACTATAAGTTTAAACTGTAATAACTATTTCACATGAAAAAGTTTACATTATAAATCTAGATTTATATTTGTGACCTTAAATAATTTCATTTTATTATAGCTTTTACGTTCTATTGATTGTTATAGATAATGTGTCGTGGAATTTATCTAGTACACCTATGAATTATACTTATCAAATAGTAATTATTAAATTTCAATATTATACACAGTGTAACTATAATAGATATCCGTTTTCGTTATTCGATCCATTTTATTCACTATTCAAATAATTATGTATGTTCATAAGTATTATACATATTTTAATTTGTGTAAATTGAACTATAAATGCATATTTTAATTTTTTTCACATTACGAAATTCATGATTTAAGTATTATATCTACAAAATTCTATACAATAGTTTTAAATTACTAACATTTAATGTATAATTAATTAATATAATAAAATATTTTATACCAAATCTAATTTTATATTTGTTATATTAAAAATGCCAAACTGATAATTTTATATACAATAATTATAATAACTTTTTTCTAGTACACCTTACACTATTTTTCACAGACAATCAAACTTTATTAGTACACATATTTTTTTCATAAAAATGTATATATTCGATTAAAAATTAAAAAATATTATATCAAAGATTGAGTATTAAATTTTAATGATAACTTAAAATTATGTTCCTAATCAAATTAAAAAAAAAGGCCGCGGATATGCACGGTCTCATAATAGATCTGATACTAAAGATTTGAAAATGATTATTATAATGTTTGTCCTTATCCAAGTACAACTCGTAATTTGTTGAATGTCTAGTTTCAATAATCCAACAACACTATCATAGCCAAACTGAACCATCTTCATTGATCCAACTTCCTTCCTCTAAGCACCTGCACAAGTCTTTCTTTTTCCATGGCTATGCATAAGATTCTGCAAAGGGGTCGTCCATTCTTCAATCCCCCTCTGCAACTTGTCAGTGCCTTTTCACCTTCTTCATCTCCTCACACATTTCCCTCTTGTGGGGATGAATCTCTTCATGTTCGGTAATTTTCCCTGTAACCCATTTGCTTCTATTCTCTATGTATGCGGAAATTGCTTCACCAATGATCCTCTCATCGTAAAGTTCAAATTTTGGGTCTTGGTATAATTGCTTGGAGTTCGGGCTCTCTTGAATGGGAACGAGTTTGCTCTTTCTGGATTTATTGTGTTAGTGTTGAAAGGGAAACCATTGTTTGATTTTTGCTTTCTGTTTAATAATTCTTAGAGTCCGACTTGGATATTGTTTGGATGGTGAATGCTTGCAAGTTAAGAAGGCACTAAGAAATTTTAGTCCATCGTAGTCTATAGAAACTCATATGTTGTAATTTGAAGATATTTTCGGGTATAATTAGGAGGGTTGGCTGTGTTGTGATTCTTCGCCAGGATTGGAGTATGACTTTATGTGTGAATTGCCATCATCTTATTTTTCTGCATGTTTGTGAATTGTGAGTGTTATGAATATTGATGTGTTGGATTTGGTCACTGGGTTACAGAAATTGATGGGTAGATGATGACAAGTTGTAACTTTATACATGAATCATGTTTGGGGACGATAAAGGTCTAATGAAATATATACTGCAGAAGGAAATGTTAATGTTGATAAATTATTAATGTTCCGGTCAAGTGTAAAATACGTGTGTATACACCGCAGAAAGTCTATAATATTATTATGTATTTTGGTTTTACTCCTTGCTTATTTAATCATGTTTGTTTGTTAATTTTTAAAGGAAATAATGGTCATTACTTTAGAGATGTTCTTTACTTTGCCAATTTTGAATGCACTAGGGAAATCACAAACACAAGAGAAGTTAGGAATGAATTTGACAAACACCATATATCACAATGCCTAAATTGGACTTCAAGGCCAAATTACTCTAGTCATGCTTCATGTTATGTGGTAAATCGTCATTTTACATCTGATCGCAATGATATATGCACAAAGGGGTTCTCAAGCAAGGTGCAGTTGATCTTAAGTATACCTTTTCCTGTTTGTTATGTATTTTAACTTAAATGTGTTGTTAAACAAGGAAGATAACACATGCTTACCTTAATACATAATTATAGCTGTCATGTTGAACCTATATTTTCTTTTTCATGAAAAATGCTAGTCCATTATTTGAAATTTTGATTTCATACATTGAACATTGGTAAGTAATATGATGTTTTGGTAGTTATATCTAGTCAAGCATTTCTTTTCTTCTTTAATGTTTTATTGTTATGATTGTCTTGTTGTTGGAGAGTATATGACTGACACTACAATGCTTCAGCTTCTTAAAACTATTCCAAACTTTGTAAAGATAGTGGAGGTTGGTGCAAGGGATGGATTGCAAAATGAGAAGGCTATTATTCCTACTAATGTAAAAGTTGAGTTAATACAACTACTGGTTTCTTCTGGGTTGTCTGTTGTTGAGGCTACAAGTTTTGTCTCACCGAAATGGGTGCCCCAGGTGAGAGTATATTATAGAAACAATCATTTGTAATATTCCCCTTAATATTGTCATTTAATCTTTGATATTACTCGTCTTTTTTCTTTTGGGACTTTTTTTTTAACATATTTACATTCTTTTTATTACATATAGTTTCTGTTATTTGTCAGTTTAATGTATCCAGAGATCTCGATTAATCTTCCTACATTTCTCTTGTAATTTCTTTTTGCTGGGGTATAATGAATAATGGTTCAGCCTTTTCTTTGCTTGATATATGACCTGGAGTGGCGTATTGTGCCTTATTATTGTTTTCATTGATGTACCTCATCTTTAAAATTGTTCTGAAAACATTCAACGATTTGTTTGAAAAGTTGTTGGCAATGGGTGATCACGATGGTCCTGTGTTAGTAGCTTATATCAAATTAGGGGGACAGTTATACGTTTCTGAATAAACTTATGAATACGAAGTAGGGGGAATGTGTCTCTTCTTTGTCAATTAGTGGTGTCCATCTACTGGATATTTGTTAATGATATGATATTGCCATTAAAATGTGTTTTTTCTTTGTTGAGATTCTATCTGCTAAAGTTTATTTTTGAGCACCGTTTCTTCTACATCTCTAAGCGTGTAAGTAATAATGACCTTTTAGATACAATGATCTATTGATTTGCTGGTTCATGGAAAGGAAAATGGTCACTTGTCGATAGTGAGACACGATTTGGAGTAGATGGCTTGTTTGCCTCATATTTAAAAGAAAACATATTGGTGCTAGATGATACCCTGAACACATTCTCGCTCTCCATGAGTTAAACCATCTTAAGATTTAGACCGTCTAGCTTAGTGAACAGTTTGGTGGCCTACAATATGTTATTGTTATTTTTTTGTTAGTTAGGTTTCTATATTTCAGTTCTAACTAACTTTGTGCCCTTCTGTCTCACTTATATATGGGTGACTTGTATACAGTAGAGGGTGACAGTGACATAATGATTATATTGGCTGTATCACAAAAATTAATAATATCGTGTATATACAAGACTTGCTCAGTCTCCACTTTGTGTGTGTTTCTGTGTTTTTTCTTTCTCTTTTCATGTTCATTGGTATCAGGATCATTTTATAAATATAAATATATGTATGTTTATATGTATATGTGTGCGTAACATGTATACTCATGCTTGAATTGTTACAAAGTACTATTATTTTTGGAAAGTTTGGAGAAATTATCTATTAGAGATCTTAAATCGACTAGGAATTCAGCCAAATTATAATATATAAATAGGATGTAATCCTCACCTTAAAAGCCGGTTTTGTGAGGTTAAGTTAAATATAAACTCACTTATTAAGATAGTATCAGAGCCATTAGAGTCTATCCCGATCAAGTTCTTTGGGACTATTATGCCATTGTATCGGCTTCCTGTAAGACCATTCATAAATATTTAATCCCAAGACGTTCATTCCTCAACATGAGTGGGTGGATTGGAAATTTCACATCAGCTAAGAATTTGACCAAATTTTAATATATAAGTGGGATGTAATCCTCACCTTATTGGGCCTGTAACTCACAGGTCCCTAGATTGAATTCAAAGGAAGAAAATCCGGGTAATTATGGGATTGATTTTAAATACATAATCCTAGTATTAATGACATGATACTACTGTAATAAAGAATAAAATTATGGGAAGGATAAAATAAAAAACATTCTAGAATACATAATGAGCAGCATAGTTTTGACATTATCAATTTTTTGTCAGAAAAAGATTTACTAACTATATATTCATTCAAATAGTGATTAACTTGACTATGTTTATGACAAGGAAAAACGTTTGTCTTCAAACCTTTTTTTTTTCTTTCATATAGTTGACCATTCAAATTTCACAAAATATGACTAACTAGCATTTCATATCAGTATCATGTTTTGTGGGGTACATGTATGAATTGGTGCAATTCAATATCACCATTATGAATTGCAGGATTTAGCAATTGTCTTTTTCTTTTTTGCTTTTCCTTCAATTTTTATAAGAGATTGAAAAGTTTGGATAAGTTTACATGGTTAAAATGGAAAGGAGCTAAAGGAGCACTAAACCACCCTATTTGATCATTATTACATTGCTCTGTTTTTCATTCTTCTGAAATAGGGATCCACATAGTCACTATCATGACTCTGCAACCTTTTTGGTTGTTCCATTGCTTTATTTTCTTTCTTTATGTAAAAGAGGCTTCACGTGATCACACACTTACTCTATCTGCACCTCACTTGGAAGACACAATGAATTGTGACTAATGATTTCATTTTGTTATTTGTGTTATGGTATTTTAATATTCTAGCTTCCCTTCAAATTGTGACTTAGGTGTGTTATTATTTGTTTTCCGAGATATATGGTCCAATTGAGATTTTCCAGACAAATTGTAACTTAGTTGTGACTTATTATTTGTTTTATGAGATGAATGGTTCAATTGAGATTTTCCAGACAAATTGTGTTATGGTTCATTGTGTTCTTTAGTGTCTGGGTCCTAAGATCTGTGATTCACACTGATTGTGTTTTAGCTATTTTTCATTGTTTTTTTAAGTGTCTTGGTTCTATAAAACTTATGATTTTCAATTCAAAAATTGGTGTGGCAAATGATGATTTGAATTGCATTTTGATAACCTATTCCCCATTTCAATTCTTCACATGGTCTGTGGCTGAAGGTTGAAGTGTAAGTTATGTTTTTTGTTGTGCTTTCAAAATTGCATTTCAGTTAAACATCTTTTTTTTCTTTTTATTTTTTTAAATATTTAATGAATAATGGGATCTCCATATCAACTAATTTCTCATATTTTTAACTGAATTCAGTTGGCAGATGCAAAGGATGTGTTGGCAGCAATTCAAAATGTTGAAGGTGCTAGGTTTCCTGTCTTGACTCCAAACATTAAAGTAAGAGTTATATTGAATGGTAAATTATAAAACTCGAAGAACTTGTGGATGGACATGGTTATCTGAATCCCTCTCATCCAGGGTTTTGAGGCAGCTGTTGCTGCTGGAGCTAAAGAAGTGGCTGTTTTTCCTGCAGCTTCTGAATCATTCTCAAAAGCAAATTTAAATTGTGGCATTGAAGATAATCTTGCTCGTTGCCGTGATATTGCTTCAGCTGCTGGAAGCCTCTCAATCCCAGTTCGCGGGTATAATTTTCAATGTATACTTGTCAATCTCTACTGTAAACAATGGATAAGTTTTTGCATTTTCTGAAACTTCACGTGTATACATTTTCTAATAGTTTAAACAGAAAGGACCTTTGAAATATATGGTCAATTTCTTTTATTGGACACGCCCTGATTTGCAGAAAGCCACTGGACTTAATATTTTAATAATAATTTTTAAGCATCAGTTTTCTGGCTATAAAATGTTTCCACTTTGATCTGGATTGATTTGGCTCCCTAACGGCTTGGTAATTTACATCTATTAGTGAAAAAAATAATTCTTGGGCTGAAAAACTACTGCCATGTTGACAGATTCATTTAGCTGTAGGATTTAATTGATTTAGTGCCATCAGACCAAATAATAGGTTTTGAGATCTATTGGTATTCTCATTATCAGATTGTTGTCCCATAATATCTCCATATTGAACTTACATTTGGTTGGATGAGGGCATAGCTTGAAAGATGATTTAGATTATATAGAAATGGTTTTGCAGATAGTAGAATGCGTCCTGGACTCCCACTTGTCCGTAGAATCTACCAATTTTTCCTTTAAATGATTTGAATAATCTTCAAGCAGTATCATCTTAATCTTCACGTTAAAATTAAAATTCGCATAGTAAATTTTATGACCAGTCATGCGACCGAATGTGTATTTCAGATATATATCATGCGTTGTGGGATGTCCTCTGGAAGGAAATATTGCCCCAGAGAAAGTAGCATATGTGGCAAAATCACTGTATGAGATGGGTTGCGCAGAGATTTCACTTGGTGATACAATTGGTGTTGGCACACCTGGTAATGTCTCTTTCGTTGCTGTCTATTATGTTGTGTAAGCAAGTTTATTGCAGTGCTGGCTGGTGTATCTATCTGACTTGTTAAAAAAGGTCATCGATCTTTTTCATCTGACTTCACTCTCATATTTTAATGTTGTCTCAACTGTTTAAATGATGGATTGCACACATATGGTCCTCGTTATTAAAAAGTTCTATAGTTCCACAATGTCGCTGTAGATATTTTCTGGAAATAATTTCCTTTTTTCTTATTCATCTCGAGGAATTTATTGAAATGTGGTATTTTCTAATTGACATAATATGATATCTAAGGAGATTGGGATTTTTGATGTGAGAAAAAGCCATTATCTCTAGAAGTTAATGGTGCAAGTAAGTTTCCTATTAGCTGTAGTTATAAACAACTCATCAAGATGATTAACTGATTGTCTTTTGTCAAAAGATAGATGTTTTAGTTATAGAGATAAGGAGTTAATCCTATATAATCATAAATATGTAGATTATATATGATTATTTATTAGAGGATATTAAATCTTTTATATCTATTTTATTGATTCCTTTTGTCAATATAAATAAAGCATTTATGTTGTCTCGGAAACACAGGTTTGAGTTCAATGTTTTTCTCTTTCCTAAGCAGTCTTCAATTAGTTCTTGCCTATTGTCTATTGTACTTAATTTTGATGGTCCAATCCTGACTGTTTTGGTTTATCATATTTTCTGAATTTGACTTAGTCTTACTCATCTTTTCAGGTACTGTCATTCCGATGCTTGAAGCTGTTCTTGACGTTGTTCCAATTGACATGCTTGCTGTCCATTTTCACGATACTTATGGTCAGGCACTTTCAAATATTTTAATTTCACTTCAGGTAAGCTACATTTTGGGATGCTGACATGTTAGTGGGACAGCCTGTAGGATTTTGTATGCTTTTACATTTGATCCTCCCACAATCAGCACAGCAAAATCGACAACTTGGACAATTTTTGGTTTTATCCTCTGTAAAAAAAAATGGTTAACTTGGACTGCACTCTTGTCCCTTGTTATAAATTTGTCATGGTCACATTGAGTTGAATAAATTGGATTAAAAACTATGATATAGCCCTGATCGTTTTCTTCTGCCAAGCAATATTTATTTTTGCAGCCTAAAAAGTAACTTTTCATGCTTAAAAATGGAGATGCATGTACAGCTATCTTATTGAAGGCTGGTAGAAAGAAGTATCGCTGAAGATTCATAACTTGTGTGTATCTTCCAAAACAATTCCTATTTGGTTAAATCTGGTCTGGTTATTTATTTTACAGATGGGTATCAGTACAGTGGATTCATCTGTTGCTGGTCTTGGAGGTTGTCCATATGCCAAGGGTGCAACTGGGAATGTAGCCACCGAGGATGTCGTTTACATGCTGAATGGACTTGGAGTGAAAACAAACGTGGACCTTGGAAAGCTTATGCTGGCTGGGGATTTCATCTGCAAGCATTTAGGACGTGCATCTGGTTCCAAAGCAGCTACTGCTTTGAGTAAAGTTGCTAGTCATGCCTCCAAACTATGAGTAACTAAAGCTAGTCATGCACCTGCATGATAGGTACATTGTTTGCCCACTGTCGAGTATGCATTTATGTTGGTGTTTCCTGTCCAGTGGGCCCTGTCAATAGAAAGAGATAGCCAGTAAACACAGATGTAAATGAAATGCTGTTCACTTCAGCTTGTGTTCTGAGCCCGTTGAGTCGCTTTGAATATTGAGACAGACATCACATGTTCAACATAACAAATAATAAAATGTCCAAGTTCAGCTAGTCATCTTTCACACATTTTTTACAATACAGTAGTTGAAATCATTATTTCTTCTTCTGGTTGGACATTTTTTCTTGCAATTCGTTTTGGAATACATTCCAGGGGCTGTGATCCTAATTTTATTTTCTTGCATCCTTGATTTGGAAGCTTCTAATGAAGCTTGGGTGGCACTAATCACAATCTATGATATGATAACATTATTGATCAAAATACATGATACATGTAGATACATGTAAATGTATAAAAGTTACATAGATGTATATAAGTGTAATTTTGTAAATCAAAATTAAGAAAGAACATACTTTTTGGACATTACTAAAAGAAAAATCATAAATTGATGTCATCATAAATTACTTTTTATCACTTATGAATAGGGATTATACTGTGTATCTCATGTCTCTTGAAATTATCTTTAGTTCATGCATGAATAGACAGTGTCTCCATGCTTCTACACTATACACGTTGATATGTCTCGTTATACAAAGCATATTGAAATATAGGTGTTTGATATTGTTATAATGAATTGAAGTGAACTTCATACTTTCCAATTTACCATATGAGATCACGTCATAAGTGTATGTTCCTAGTTTTTGCAGTTGGTCATGGCATGAGGAACCAAAGAATTATCAGTATCCTGTGTTACTGTGACACTCAGTAAATTGTTTCTTCCTTCCTGTGCATCTGCTTTTACTATTGTGTATATTGTGTTTTTGCAAAAGATATATTGATTTCTTCCTTCCTGTGCATCTGCTTTTACTATTGTGTATATTGTGTTTTTGCAAAAG
>Ga0099825_1003529_pt1 | contig 20789 bp, 13 predicted proteins | sample SiratroredBW_FD_76838 | JGI IMG/M metagenome (GOLD analysis project Ga0099825, IMG submission 76838) | Root nodule microbial communities of legume samples collected from California, USA - Siratro red BW | ecosystem: Host-associated > Plants > Roots > Nodule | place: USA: California | collected... | reverse complement strand
TTTATATATATATATTTTTAAAAAAAAAAAAAAAAAAAATTATAATAAAATATATATATATATATATATATATATATATATATATATATATATATATATATATATATGTTCTTGTGTCGTTTGAGCACATTCATGCCTTGTCATACATAAAAAGAAGACAACACAATGTTGCATCATATGACAAACAGAAAACTTGCATCTTACATTATATGTTTGTTGAATGTATATTATTGTCTTACAGAAGAAGCATAACTATGTTTTATACTTAGTTGTTTTAAACTATTAATCAAAATTGTAGACGTTGAACTTTTACCTGACAATAACATGTAATGTGAAAAGGATAAGAGATAGAGAGATTTACACAAGGTATTTATATATTTGCTTATCTTATAAAACCCATACTTCATCTAGTTTTTTTTATCAACATAGTCAAGGTTCTACTAAGACAGACTGACAAGTATCATTTGAAACCAACTACTTCTGGATAAACACCAATATTCTTTGGACCTAATCATTCCTAGGTAAACATAAATATTCCTTAGACTCAGCCACTCCTAGCTAAACATGAGTATTATTGAACGTAGTCACTATTGGCTAAGAGTGAGTGTTCTTTGAAATGCAACTACTCATGAAAAACACACTTGGTCATAAAAAGGGTGATCAAAAGATCATAGGGTTTCTAAATAGAATAGCGTAATGCTAAGTAAAGAGCATTGACCGGGTCTCTAACCAAAACATTGCAAGATTATCTTGAAAGAATGAAGAAGTGAACATCCTCTACAAGCATAAAAGAATATTTATAAGTTTGACACATGAAATGCTCAAGGATTGAATCTATTAGATGAAGTATGCTTATTGTCTATTGAAACAAAAGATTATCAGGCAAAACCATTCATGATATCTTTTTTAAGCCATGCCATAAAAGTTTTGTTGTGCTTCATCAACACCCACTTCTTTGATTATCTTGGATTATTCTCTTTGACAATGCCTTTGTGTTCAGATAAGTATGACTAGTACTTAAATTATCAAATGGATCCATTCCATATGTAACTAGTCAAAGTCTTATATTCTTGATTCATTTTCAAATTGAGTAAATTTCCATTGCAAAGAATCTATGGATGATGGAGTAGTCGACCATATTTACTCCCATTTGTATGCTACCTAAGGTTCTTAACATAATTTGGATTCACAAACAAATGTTTAACCCTTGAAATTAGTAGAAGATACCAAACAGACTTTGCAAGTAGACCATCCTTTGCTACCTTCTCATTATTGTCTTGATTTTGTAACATGACAATTCACACTTGGAATATCTTTTAACTCTTCAAACTCTTCTCTTTATAAAAATACAATAAATAGGAGATACATGTATTTTTCTATACTCTACACTATCTTCTTTGTTTCATAGTTTCAATTGTATATTGTATTCCCTTATGGAAACACGCAATTCAACAACTGAAGAAATCTTGTGAAGCTTTTATGGTGAACCTATTCATTGCTTTCAAATTCATCAAGTTTAATACTACTAAAAATTGTGTGAATTTAGTTTAACCAGGATACAATTGAGTATTTGCACTGCTAGACATACTTTCCTACATATATGCTTTAGCAAAGAGCCTACTCTAACATCATATATGTTATATATTGTTGAATCAACAAACTCCTCAAATTGGCACATGCTTGACAAATCTAACAATTCATCATGTCACACTCATGTTGTATAATTCCAGAAGAATCCATCACAAAAAGAGATGTACCCTAATTTCAATAACATACAATCTTCTCCCGTTTAAACAATTTACACAAATTTACCTAATGCAATGATAACAAATATGAAGTTGTGTCGACATTAACGATAAACCTAAATGAAGATAAGTTGCATGATTGTAATGTAAACAATAAAAAGAAAACAATAATAGAAGAGTAACGATATGTTACTCAATAAAAAGAAAAAAATACAGATCACAACACATAATGACACAATTAAAATGTATTTAAAGATATATAAAAATGATTTTCAAACCAACTGTGATGATTTCTAACATTTAACAACGGTTCACAAATTAATTATAATTATTTTTAACGATACTTCTTATACAATTATTATTATTATTATTAAATTGTTCTTATTTACGAAGAAACCATAATGTATTTTTTTCAAATGATAAATATTACATATTAACTTTTTTTATATTAAAAAATGTTATTAACTGTTTAATTAACTTTGGTTGGATCATAGTTTTAACAAATATAAAATTAAGATCCAAATTCAAAAGTTAGTGAGGCAAACACTATCTGTCCAAATTAACATGTTTATATGTTACTATATGGAAATTCAAAAACTTAGTGTTGCTCTAAAACATTAAACCACATTTGTAAATCTAAAGTACTTTCCAATAAAAAGAACAGAAATGGTCTCAAAAATTATCTTAGAGTTGACAGTTATACTAAACATAAAAATGGTCAATTTTTAAGAGAAACAAATATTTATAGAAAATTTCAAAGGAGTAATATAGCTAAGATATGCCATTTGTTTGAACAAGTTTACCCAAAAAAAAAAATAAGAAAATAAAATTAACTCTTCTACAAAATTAACATTAGTTTATGTATTAATTAAATTATTAAAACTCTAGCGTATAATTTTTAAAATTTTATTTTTAATTTGTGTATAAATTAATTTTAATTTGTATATAAATTATTTAATTTTTTTCACTTAAAAAGTTTTTATCGAGAAGGCTTCCAAGTATGTCAAAAGTATATTTGTAATTTTAATAGCTATTTATTTGCATTGAGGCATTGTCAATTTGGCTCCCACGTACTACACAAACAAGAATTAGGCATAGTGGCCCTACATTATTGATAGTGAATGTTTTAATAGTAGTTTTATTTTTGGTTAGGTATTTAATCATGTTTTATTAAATTAATGATATTTTAGTACTGTTTTCTTCACTTTCATTATAGTTTCCCCACCGGTTCATAGTTTGCAGGGTAGGTTGCGTGTCTTTTCTGAATTTTAGGATTATTTTTTATTTTTATTATTTTTGAATTTTTTATTTATCACATTTAGTTTGCTAGGCGATGAAAAAAAGAATTAAAACAAATAAAATATTAAAATCGTTATATTTTTCACTAGAAGTTAAAATAAAATCGATTGTTTATACATAAAGAAGTCTCTTCGGTGGGATTAACGTGTGTGAATTTACAGCTCTTATTTTTTGATTTTTAATTTGATTTGATTAATGTTTTTTTAATTAAGGTGGTTAATTATGTTTGTTTATCACGTGACAATTTTAATCCTTCAACGTTTAACTATCAAATTGCAATGAACACGTATGTAATATATTTAATTATTAATAATATAAGCAAAATGGGAATGCCCATGTCTAAAGACAACATCGCTTTGTATATTAAACAAATTTCTGTCATAATGATCCACGGACAACAACACTAACAAATACTAAGAGATTATTTTTTTAATTGAGATTCTAAAAATATTAAACATTACTTTCTGTGAAAAAAAAATCTTGACATTCTAATAAATTATTATAACCACTTATACCATTGTTTTGTCCTTTTTATTAATAATTACAAATTTTATTTTTTAAATGATCATATTGAAAAAAACACTTTGTTAAATGATGTTAGAAGATATTTTTTATCTTACAATTTTCAATTTAGATGAATGTGTATTAATTAAATAATTATATAATTATATAAATAGTAAATTTCTATATAACAATCACAATTGGAAAAGAAAATTTATAATGGTTTTATTTATTGATTTTAAATAATTGTACAACTACTCATAAATTTCTAAAAATTAACATAAAGAGTTTAAATTTATAAATATTATTTTATATTAAATATATTACCTCTTTATTTTTTTTAAATAATATTTCTTAAACTCACATACTCATGACATTGACATAGTCTTGTTTTTATCTCTTTTGTTTGTGTTTACTCTTTTATACACTTATACACTTAACGTTATAATGACTTTTGGAGTTGGGGGCTTATAAGTGTCTCTATAGTGATGTTGTCATTGACAGTTACTCCATTCTAAATAAACAACAAAAATGTTTCAGGTAATAGAATAAACCTGGCTTAGAAGCATAAAATATGACAAACTTGGCTTAGAAGTATAAAATATGTTTAATGGTGATCCAAGAATAACCCAATGCAATTTTTTAGAAAAGAATATAACAGGAAGGGCTTATTGCTTGAAATACTACTTGGCAGGAACTCAAAAGGATGTAATTGTTGGACAAATTGGATTGGTGAGGTAAAAAAAATGTTCAAAGTTGTTGTGGGCTTGCAACAAAGATTAATGAAAAGGCAAGGTCTGATATTGAGGATGATGATGTAGAAACTAAAAAAAGAAAAAGGAATGAAGAGGAAGATGTGAGCACTCGTAGAAATATTTTTAAGAATATGACAATAAACAATTCAAAGAGATAAAGGTAGAGAGAGATTTACATTGATTACTTATATACAAATGTGTCAAAAAAACCTAGACTTCATATAGTTCTTAATCAATATGATCATGTTCCACTAGTAGACTAACGTTGTAAGATACAAGGGAAATGTTCTTTGGACCTTAACCACAATTGGCTAAACAATGAGTATTATTTAGACTACAACAACTCCTAATTTCACTAAGTATTATTTAGAACATAACCACTTTTGGTTAAATAATGAGTATTATTTGAACCACAACCACTTCTGACTAAAACTGAGTATAATTCCGACAACAACCGTTCCTAGAAAAACACTAGGCATTCTTTGCACACATAATCACTCTTGGCTACGCACTAAGTATTCTTTGGAAATGTATTCATTCCTTACTAAGCATTAAGGATTATTTGAACCACAATCACTCTTGGTTAAATACTTTGCTTTTACAAAGGGTGTGATCTAAATGATCATAGGGTTTGCTCACCAAAAGAGAGATTACGTCCTAAGACAAATACAAATGAAGTTCCCTCTTTTAGATTGTTATTAAACACAGACATTGTTCTTACTCACAAACTAAGGCTTGATGATTACTTAAGATTATAGAAGCATTGTTATCATTTTTGTCGTGGTTGTTTACCTTTCTTCTTTTTCTTCTTCAAAAGATCTTCTATATATAGAGATTGAGAAGAAAAATATAATTACAAATCCTTTGGAGTTATTGTGATTTCTTGCAAAGTTTATCTTCTTCTTGTATATATTCACTATGTTCTTTATATAACATTAAATATGTATCTCCTGTTTACGTATGATGCATAATATGACTTACTAGGTACAGGTCAGATAACTTTTTTCCTAATTGGAATAAAACATAGGACCTAAAGAAGGTTGATGGTCTTCTTCAAATTGACATTTCTCTTTTATGGAAGAGTTTTTTGTACACTCTTCAGGAGATATTTCATGTAGACACGTCTTTGTAAGATCCTCTTGTAAGAAAAGAATAGACAAACATTCTTTGGATTAATAGAATAAACATTTATAAATATTTAATATGTACCCTGAAATGCTTTAGGCTTTGTGTAAGCTTTGTTCATAAGAAATGAAGATATATAAATAAGATGTTATGTATTTATTTAATTACATGAAACACTTTTTATCGAGATTTAATAATTATAAAATCATATTTTAAACACTTAATCAAAATCAAATAGAATTCTAACACAAACCATGTAAATCTAAAATTAATCATCGAAATACATTTTATTTTATTATATATTCAAAGACCAAATCATTATAATAATTTCTTGTTTGCCATAAATCGATTGCTAACTTAATAATTTCACATATATTAAAATTTATAGAACATACTAATTATTTTAGTAACCAGTCTATTCGTGACTTCAATATTAATCTCTAAATTCGTTAATGATTTATAAAAAAAAATTACTAAAATGTTTGGCTTGCTAATTACCACTACATGATTTTAGTTATTATTTAACATTTTTATAGTATTGAATTTACAATTTAAAAGAAAAATGCAATCAAACAAACAAATCTTAAAAATTGAGTTCACGAATTACAATTTACAAATGAGATAATACAAAGACATTTAGCATCAAGATTTATTTTTTCATGCTTCTAATATTCTTTTTGAACTTTGTTGATTCTTTTTTCCTTTATATAATTTATTCATCACGGATCCGAATTTATCCAGTTTGTTTAAAATGAGGGTTTTATGAATCAAGTCCCAGGACAACTAACTAATACGTTCTAGTTAATTAAAATTAAATTATCTAAACTATAATTAAAAAAATTAGTAGTATCATTTGTTATGCAATAATACTATTTTGTATTGTTTCATCATACAAAAGTAAATTTCAAGAAATATTTTTATCTTATGAGTCATCTTATTCCTTTTAATAAGATGAGAATGTAGATTAGTTTCCAGCTTACTCAACCAACTAAATAATGTTAAGTGAAATTAGATTATTCAACATATTTAGTGACTCATTTCAATTAATCCATTAATTTGATAAATCATTGATGGTAGAGTGGTTCAATGGTCAACCTACTTTCTAAAAAGTAAAAATAAAAATTACTTCAACTATTTAACTTTTTTTTAAGGATTTTAGTGTTACTAGAAAATTAAATTACATTCTTGTTATTTTTAAATTCAATCCCTCTAAAACTAATAGAAAATTAATTTGAAAGGAAAAATTAAGAGTAAATTAGTAATATGTTTTTAATTCCTTAACTAAATTTGCCTACTTAAATTAGTTTTAAAAATTAAACATTTATTTTTTTTTGTCATTTGTTGAAACTTGGCTATTGCCATGTGGGATGAATCAAAGATTTTAGTCCACTGTAATTATTAAATAAGTCTAACGCATCAATTTTTTAATAAGATCATGAGAGGTCAAACTAAAAGGAGTGGCCACTTTTTCACCTTGATTTTTAACCACCCTTGCACAAATTTTAACAATATTGAACAACTTACAGAACTTGTTTAAACTCTAAAGTGACGCTCCTCATAGATAATGCTGCTCTTACTACACCGAAAATATTATTTTATTAATATTGGAGTATTAGTAAACTATAGAGATGGATATTTCGAGGTGTTATTTGGCTAAAAAATCTAAATCGATACAAGGTGATCCGCACTCCAATTCTAGGTTAATTTTATTGACTTTTCGACGTAATGATTGTCATGTGGATTTGCGATTAATTTGTATAAGTAAAATTTTAAAAGAAAACTTATTTCTAAATATTGTAATAATAATTTTATTTTAATGTTTTATCTCCTTTTAATATTTCATGAGTTTATCAGATTGTTATGAAATATAAAATTCAAATAAATACAAGATTAATATAATTTTTATAAATAAGAAAACATAAAATAAAATTATTATTATTAAAAGATTATAATAACTAATTTTGAAGATTTTTACATTAATTAAAGATAATATATTTTTAACAATTTGTCTATACACACATTATTTTACAAACAGATTTTGTAAGATTGAGTTAAATTTAAAATCTATTTTTTAAAATGACATCATAACTTATATTAATAAAATATAATATCAAAATTTATTTTAATAAAATTGTTAGACCTATTTAATTATCAAATATTAAATATTTTTAAATATAAAATTTCACAAGTTAAAAAATCTCAATATAAAATATATTAGACACCTCACGTAAACTAAGTAAATTGTAAATATTATCTGACAAACAATCGATTTTATAAGATTAGAGTCTATTGCTTCATAAAACATTATTTTATTGTTTCATTTCAATAACATTAAGAAAATAATATTTTTTTATTACAAGTTATATGAATTAACATGCCTAATTTGATCATTGATTAGACTATACAGGAGTTATGTAAAATGGCTAAGCGCTTGAGTAAGTTAAAGTAGTGGCATGTTGCATACTTTTTCTAACAAACTAGTGGTTTAGCCTACATGACCCAACACATTATCATCCGAGTAAATTGTACACTTATTATAGGGTAGGGTAAGGTCAGAAACACATAGTGAAACAAAAGAGGTCATTGTGACAGACAAAAAAAAATTGAGAAGTTGTGAGACGACTGAAGAAGGCCCTTTTAGGCAGAGCTCCCACTCCAAAGGACACAAGGAAGAAGTGAGTAGTGATGATCTAAACACTTTTGTGGGCACCTCTTTAATAAAAATGACTTCTATCTTAAATTACCACTTTGCATTTTTTTATGCTCCCCAACTACTTTCCACTTCCCATTCTGCCCTTCATCTTCCACTCAATTTATGCCCATATGCCAAATTCTTTGTCCAACCTCTGTCTTCTTCTTGCCTCCTGTGAGGTTAACACATCAACAAAAGGTCGCACCCAACCCCGTTATCGCTCTTAGGGTAGAGGGATTTCTTATCACAGCGTTTTATGCATCATCACGCCGTATTCTCGCAATTCAATTTACACACAGATCAAGCTTCTATCTACCTTTATTACTTTGCTCTATGCCTTTGTTCCTTCCATGATGGGTGTGATGATGATCTATATTCACTTCTTTCTATTGGCTGTTGATTCCATCAGAATGATTTGTGGGTTTGTCAAAATTTATTAATTCTAACACAGATTTAGTTGTGGCTGTTATGCTTTTGCACAAAGGTTAATAAACTTATAAAAACAATCTAAAACTAAAGTTGGTACTGATTAAATATGTTAAATACATATTTATACCCGTGTTAAATTTGAGTTAGAATCCTTAATTATGACTCAAGGTCTTCTGTGAATGTTATATGCCTTCTACTAAAAAATTTACTTTTGATGAGAATTTTGGTAAAACTTTAATGAGAATGTGTAGATGAAAATGAAGATGTAATAATTTCTTGATTGGACTTAAATATAATAAAATCTTGTAAAACTCTTAGCAATATCAAAGATCTCCTAAAGGACAAGTTACAAACTTTATACATCAATAATAATTTTGACACATTTTTTGTCAACCTTGGAAATGTTACTTGTTATGTATAATTTACTTCTTATTCTAATTTGGGTAAGAGTTCTCTAATCTAAAGTTGATAAGTCATGTTAGCTATCAAGATATTGTTTAAAAAAAAGATAAATATTAATGTTGCATGAAGCGCATTTAGTGTATGGTAGATGTAATCTTGAAGGTGAAAAGCTGAAGTAAAACTTTTTAAAAGGCAAAAAAAAAAAAAAGATTTACAATGACTCTTTATATAAAGTAGTGTGAAGTTGAAGTTGAAGATCAAGAACAAGTAAGAGTTGTCAAAACATTGTTAATATTTTTTTCCAATACTTTTGTGCCTAAGTTTTAAAAGAATATTGCTTGTGTTTATTTTAGTAAAATAGAAGAATATTGATTGAAAGATGTTATCTCTTGATCTTGTAAGTCAAAGCCTGCGATCATTTATATCACATTTCATTGTAAAACTCTTTTAGAATGAGTAATTGTATTTCAAAAAATACTCAAATCTTGGCTAGGAGTTGGTGTGTTCAAAATAATATTAGGATTGTATAGTTAGGAGTGATTGTATTCTAAAAAAATACACTAGGTTGTTAGTTAGAATAGATGATTTATTTAATTAAAAGTGACTAACTTCTAAATAATACTTTGTTATAACTTTGCAGCTTAGTCTATCTAATAAAACTTGATTAGTTGATAAATAACTAAACATAGTATAAAAATCTCTAACGTAAATCCTTGTTAAACCCCTTAACAAAAGAATGAAAGCTTTTAAAAATCAAGTCTCGAAAACATTATTACATAAAAAACTTGCATATGATATTAATCATTAGACACAATTTTGTAAAAAAATTCAAACAGATTTTGATACATAGTTAAATCTTTTCTTGTTGTGTATTTAACTCGTTTTTCACATAATAAATATCAGTAAACTATTTTTCAAAAAGGATGAAACATTTTTTTTTAATTTGTAGTGTTTTTTTTATGTTGTAGAAATTATTTTTTTTTGTCAATATTATTAATGTTATTTATTTGATGATACTTTTTGTGTTTAGTAATAGCGTATTTGCTGGTAACTAAAATAAAGTGTTAAAATTTAATAAAATCAAATTCCCTTTTCTAAACAAAATATTTCAAGAATTAAATAATTTAAAATAAATCAATTGAAATTTAGTACATTTATTTTTTAAAAAAATATAAAATTCCCTTAACATAACATAAGTTAATTTTTTCCTCCCTTTTGCTGTTTAGATTTCACAAACTTAGTGGTAAGACTTTAAACCACAAACCAAACACACATATACATTGATCAAGAAAGGATATTGTAATTGGAGACTTTCTCCACTTGAGTTTGCATTCAGTTAGACATGTGAAGTGTGGTTTCAATGTTTCTACTAAAACAAAAACAAAGCATATAATTTTGAATGCACAGAAGTTGAAGCCATTTTTGGTGGAGTAACAAGCACCTTCCACACATACGCATTGCACATAAAGTTAAGACTAGGAGAGACCACAATATTAGGAAAGGGGAAAAAGGAGAAGAAGCTCTAATAGGTAAAGTGACAAATGACCTAAATTCTCTCACAGTGCTCCCATTGATTATTGATTCATGGGAAGAATTAAATATTGGGAGAGGGAAGTGGGAAACACTCGCGTTCCTAGGGTTTCAATTTCAGAATTTAATCGTTGAAATATGTGAAAAAATTGTATATAGAAACTAGAATTAAGCTAATGTGAATGATGCGTGGGTGGCTTATAATCTGTCTACAGTGCTTCTACTACAACTACTACCTAATACTCTTTTGACTATGGGTCCTGCAGTGGCAATTTTGATAAAGTACGGGGTATCTAATGCCATTCTGGGAAAAAAGGTTATGCTGATTCTTGAAATTTTGGTTCCATGCAGGGGTACTTTTGGAAACACAAAGTACAGCTAAACAAACAGACGCACGCACGCACACAGCTAACGACTTAGCGTGAAGAAGTTGTCTACTGGCATGGATGGATAGGGATGTCAACACAAAGCAAACCAAAGTTAACAAAGCCTCTCATTTCTGCTCAGTGGAACTATGCCTTTTCTGCACTCATTTATTAATGTTAGGATTATAAAATTCTATTTCAAAATATGCAATAACTCACTTTTTTATGTTCATAACAAGCCTATTAAAATATTCTTTTAACATTAATAATAATAATAATAATGTTATTTTATGAGTGGATAGTTTGGAAAGAGATAATGCCCTATAATAATATAGAAAACATTTGTGCTGTGCTACCGTATTCTTATCATCTCGCCTTGCCAAATTCTCCTATCTCAGCTCCATGAACTCCTTCTTTTAAGCCTTTTTAGCTTTTTTCTTCGAGTATAGGTGTTGCCTTGCTATTTTTTTTACAGTGTGCGGTTCTGAGAAATAAAAAATCTCTCGAACACATTCACGTGCTTGTGTTGTTCTTGTTTGGTTCTAGGGTCATGAAGTGCAAGCTAGAGCTTCTTTGCTGAGTGATAGTGAAAATCGAATCTTTTGTAGGTTTAGTTTTGGCCCTTCCTTTTTGTTCTGCGTCTTGGTTGGTAGCTGCTGCTAGCTGACAAGATAATAAGGAGTATCAATTTCTGTTTAGAATTAGAAACCCAGAATCTTCTGATTCTTTTATTCTTTAAAGGGTATTTGAATTTTCTTATCTGCCTCAAAATTTCAGTGCTCATTTGCATTTCTCAATTTTAAGCTATTGGTGTGGATAAGACAGCATCTTATCAAGGTCACATCCCTTATTATTATTATTTTTATGTCCTTTTTATTTTTATTTTCTCTTCCCCTTCAACCTTCTTGTTTTTAGGAATTGGGTTTGTGCTGTTGTTCTTCAAAATCTTGAATTTCCTTCAGTTACGAGTCTAAAAGGCTTTTAGTGAATAGGGGTGCGTGTGTTAGCCTTGAGGGGATTCTGTGGATTTGACAGCGGTTCTCTCCTCTCACACAAGCCTACCTGGAATCAGCTAGAGTTGACACCCACAACCTCTTGGAACTGTTTCTTTTTAACTTGTGTTGGTTACTGTTGTGGATGAGTTTGCTCCATGTAGTTGGGTTTGGTCTAAAAGTGGGGCATCTACTTTTGGTGCTATGTTGCTGGGTTGTGTCTGTCATTTACCTTAACTGGTTTATTAGTAGTGGAATTATGGACACCAAGATGGGGTTTCCAGGTGGTGGTGGGGGTGGAAAGATGTGGCACAAATGGTGGGAGAAGATCTCAGGGCAGGGTTGCAAAATCCATCAACAGTACTACCAGTATATTGGCTCTAAGAAAGTGAAGAGAGCGTTGTGGAGGAAGCTTTTGCTGACATGGGTGGTGGGTTGGATTATAGTATCTTTGTGGATCTTGTGCTACTTGAGCTTGCAAGGTATTGAGAAGAGGAAAGAAACACTGGCAAGCTTGTGTGATGAAAGGGCTAGGATGCTTCAGGATCAGTTTAACGTCAGTATGAACCATATCCAAGCCATGTCAATTCTGATCTCCACCTTTCACCATGCCAAGAACCCCTCAGCCATCGATCAGGTACTACTCTTTATTTGCTATTGCAAATCAGGACCTAATTCCTCAACTTTTACTTTTAGTTCTCGTTTATTATGCTCCAAGGAGAGATGTTAGATTAATTTTTATACACACGGGGTTATGAGGAGTTGTTTCATTGTCATTAATTTTGGTGTGAAACAGCATTTTTCACCCTCTTTTGTGGAAAAATTTTGGGGTTTTAATATTATATTTTGCTAACAAGGTTATTGAACTTGAACTGCTGGAGAAGATGGGATAGGAACCGATTTCTTTTGACCTATGGTCTTTATCTCACCTCTGCTAATCGATCTAACTTCCAAAACTTGCAGAAAACTTTTGCAAGGTACACAGAAAGAACAGCTTTTGAGAGGCCTCTTACAAGTGGCGTTGCATATGCTGTAAGGGTGCTCCATTCTGAAAGGGAACAGTTTGAAAAGCAACAAGGTTGGACTATCAAGAGGATGGATACTCTAGAACAGAACCCGGTTCATAAGGATGATTATGCCCCAGAGGCATTGGAGTCATCCCCTGTCCAGGAAGAATATGCTCCTGTCATCTTTGCTCAAGATACAATTGCACATGTGATTTCTGTTAATGTGCTTTCTGGAAAGGTAGGTTTCTTATACTCGTCAGATTTTAGGTGGAGCTCATCTGAGCTATATATAGTTAATTGTGAAAATGCTATGCAATTGACTTTGATGTTTTGATGATAATTTTAATCCATCCGTTCTAAGTTCGTTATTCCTAGTTGTATGGTTTTTGACTGGTCTTCTAGTGGTCATTCACTGTTACGGGAGAATATTTTTTGAAGAAAAACTGTGTCTGCTCCCAGATCGTTGTTTTTGTATCCTGATTCTTCCTTTATCTTGTTCGTCCTGATAGGACCGCTTCTAATGGAGAATAATAGAATACGTGAATAGTCTCTAATTTGATGAATATCACAAAGCTGAATTGAGACACGTTGTTTCTGTTCAATGCCAGAAATCTATTGCGAATTTTTTGGAGTTATGGTTTTCACAGTTATTCACCTCTTTATCAACAGGAAGACCGTGAAAATGTGCTGCGTGCAAGAGAATCAGGCAAAGGGGTTTTAACTGCACCCTTCAGGCTACTCAAAACAAATCGTCTAGGGGTGATCCTGACATTTGCTGTCTACAAGAGAGAGCTTCCATCAAATGCAACCCCAAATGAAAGAATTCAAGCGACTGATGGGTGTGCCAAAATTTTTAATTTTTTTGCGTGATTTTCATTATTTTTTTTTTCTGGTCAGTTATTTTTTTATCATTCACATAATTTAAACTATTCCCTTTTGGTTATCTAAATCTCTGAAGTAATTAGTCTACTAAGTAACTAATCACTGTATTTAAATTTTAAGAGAGAATGTTCATGAACTCTATTATTAATGTAAGAAAGGTGAACAATTATTGGCTCTTTCTTGTGATAATTTGAAGTTTTTAAAGTAACAGATCTACTTTTAAATTCAATAAAGCTGATATGAAAAAGAGAGAAAAAGATTGTGAACACAGTTAAAAGGAATAGCATTTTTATGTCTTCACTGCTGCTTGCTGGCAGGTATCTTGGGGGAGTCTTTGATGTTGAGTCATTGGTGGAGAAATTACTTCAGCAACTTGCTAGCAAGCAAACTGTAATTGTTAATGTGTATGATACTACAAATCATACTCATCCAATTGCCATGTATGGTTCAAACGAATCAGGGGATGAGTTCTATCATGTCAGCACTCTTAATTTCGGAGACCCTTTTAGGAAGCACGAGATGCACTGTAGGTAAGAGTAATGCTATAGAAGGAATCTAACATCTCCGTTGTCCTTATTGCTCACTGTAGTTTGTAAGAATAATGGTGCCATCTTCAAATAGGTAGAAGATATATTAAATACAAGGTGTGTTAATGTCACATGAATTAATACTTCACAGTCTTGTACTTTGATTTTGCTGCTAGCTGTACTTAGTTTAGAGTTCCGTTATCTGAAGTTGTCACACTTATTTGGGTTCAGCGATTCTGTTGATTTATATTAATACATTACAATGATTAAAATGTGGAAGACTTCATAAGACTTGAACTATTCATCAAAATTAAGTATGACGCTATCACAGGTTCAAGCAGAAACCACCATGGCCATGGTTGGCAATAACTACTTCATTTGGTATCCTTGTTATTGCATTCCTTGTCGGATATATTTTCCATGCCACTGTGAATCATATTGCCAAAGTAGAAGATGATTGCCGTGAGATGATGGAACTTCGGGAACGTGCTGTGGCGGCTGATATTGCAAAATCCCAGGCATGTAGCTTTCTTAAAATATTCTTTTTTCTTGTTTTGGCTTAACTCCTTTTGATCATGTGGACTTAATCAACTATAACTGCAGTTTCTTGCTACTGTTTCCCACGAGATCAGAACACCAATGAACGGTGTTTTAGGTGAGTTGTATTCTATCTATGCTTTAGTCTACAATATCCAATGTTTAACTATAAACATTTCACAAAAAAGAAGAGCTTGTTCAGCCATGACCCTGCTCTAAATTTGAAATTTCAGGGATGTTACATATGCTTATGGACACGGATTTAGATGTAACCCAACAGGAATATGTTAGGACAGCACAGGAAAGTGGAAAGGCTCTGGTTTCACTAATAAACGAGGTTTTGGATCAAGCTAAGATTGAGTTTGGTAAGCTAGAGCTTGAGGCTGTGCTCTTTGACATACGGGCAATTTTGGATGATGTATTGTCACTCTTTTCCGAGAAGTCTCAAGGAAAAGGGGTAGAGGTAATAAATCTTTTGTCTACTGTTGTCCTTTATCATATGATCGGATTTTCAAAATGTGTGTAGTCGAATTATAGTTAATAGCTTTTTGTAACTTCTTTTGGGAAACACAGTTGGCAGTTTACGTGTCAGATCAGGTTCCAGAATTTCTAATAGGTGATCCAGGAAGGTTTCGACAAATAATTACCAATCTCATGGGTAACTCAATTAAGGTAAGTTTATAGCTAGAGAGAAGAACATTATGTATAACTGAAGTTACTTAGTCTGGTGTCCTAGTGTATCATGAAAGTCATTTAGTGATCTTACCTTGTGCCATATTCTTGCCGTTTAGGCATGCTACAGTTGTCATAGTCTCATGAAAAAAATCTTCTAATTGTGTTCTAGCAAAGCATGACTCTTAGTGGAGCAAAAATTGATGTGTATTTCTTGAAAGCATCATTGAAACTGATTCTGAAAATGTTTGGCAGTTCACTGACAAAGGACATATTTTTGTCACTATCCATCTTGTTGAGGAGGTTGTCCATTCAATAGAGGTTGACAAAGAATCCAACTCAGAAAATACTTTGAGCGGCTCTGTTGTAGCTGATAGTCGCCGGAGCTGGGAAGGATTTAGGGCTTTCAGTCAAGAGGGACCTCTTGGTTCCTTTTCATCCCCCTCAAATGATCTTGTCAATTTGATTGTATCTGTTGAGGATACAGGTGAAGGCATTCCTCTTGAATCTCAGCCCCGCATCTTCACACCATTCATGCAGGTAGGTCCATCCATTTCCAGAAAGCATGGAGGAACAGGTATTGGCCTAAGCATTAGCAAGTGTTTGGTTGGTCTCATGAATGGAGAAATTGGATTTGTGAGCATACCCAAGATTGGATCCACATTCACTTTTACCGCTGTATTCTCCAATGGTCTCCGCAGTTCAAATGAGTCTAAAATTCAGCAAACAAACAGCCAACCTCGGTCAGCATCTTCAGAATTTGAGGGAATGACTGCATTAATTATTGACCCAAGACCCGTTAGAGCAAAAGTGTCAAGATATCACATCCAACGGCTTGGCATTCATGTTGAGATGGTTTCTGATTTAAACCAAGGTTTGCTAACCGTAAGCAATGGGAATATAGTTATTAATATGGTCTTGATTGAGCAGGAGGTTTGGGATAGAGATTTAGGCTTGTCATCTCATTTTGTCAATAATACAAGGAAAATTGATCATGGGATTCCCCCAAAGCTGTTCATTCTTGTTAATTCTAGTAGTTCTTTTAAAGCTAGTGTAAACTTGGGTGCTGATAATCCTACTGTCATCACCAAACCTCTGAGAGCAAGTATGCTTGCTGCCTCACTACAACGAGCCATGGGTGTCCAAAACAAGGGAGCTCCTCGAAATAGAGAGCTCCAAAGTTTGTCTCTTCGCCATCTTCTTTGTGGCAGGAAAATTCTAATAGTAGATGACAATGCTGTGAACCGTGCTGTAGCAGCTGGCGCATTGAAAAAGTATGGAGCAGATGTGGTTTGTGTTAGCAGTGGGAAAGATGCCATCGCTTCCCTGAAGCCACCCCATCAGTTTGATGCCTGTTTCATGGATATTCAAATGCCAGAAATGGACGGGTATGTATGCAACTGGAATACTTTCTCTAAGAATCTGATAATTTGTCATTTGGACTGATATTGAAATTTCTTAAAACATACAAAAGATATTTTAATTCTTTTATAGATCTCAAAGATACTTGCAATATTTACTGAACAGTTTACATCAAAGGAAAACATTTTGCATTACAAAATTATGAAACAAACTAATGTATATTAGCACAAAAGGTGTTTGGAATCTAACTTGCCTCTGCAATACTATAATTCATTTGTCATTTCTGTAAACAAAAGACATGTCTCATTAAGTGAGGTCGGGTACACAGATCAAATGATGCCATTGAGCTTGGTTGAAAACAAAATTCTTGGGGATATAGTTTACCATTAAATCCCCCACTATCTCTATATACCGAAATATAGATCTATAGTGTCTAATTCCTTAATTTATTCTTCAACCCATACGTGATGTGAATTTTTCTCCAAATAGACTTATCTTCTAATGTACCAATATTCCAAGCATGAAGTCTAATCAGGCACTGCTAGAGTAGTTGCTTTACCCTCATTTGTCTAGAAAAATGTGAGAACTCTTGCTTATTGATCAGTTTGATGTAGCAGAGGTAGCTCATTCGCCATTGTACTCAAGTCATACAAAGTGATATTTTTAAGTGATGATCTAGCATCTATAATCCATAGGTAGTGATCAGTGTTTGGACTTTCAACAAATTTCAAGTTGGCTGTCAAGGGCCAAACACAACTCTCCTCTTTGGTCCGGGCTTTGGGACCGGCCATGAACCCATAAAGGGAGTTAATTCATTTGTCGGTTTAAACAAAAAAATGATTTGAAATATTAATTTATCTACTTTTTATTTCTAAATCCTTATCATCCTGTTACCTTTCACTAATGACAATTCTTTTCCAACAGTTTTGTAGCAACAAAACAAATTAGGGAGATGGAACAAAGTGTGAACAGAGAAGTATCAATGGATGATAATGCTACAAACTGGCATGTACCCATTTTAGCCATGACTGCAGATGTGATACAGGCTACTCATGAGAAATGCTTAGGGGGTGGCATGGATGGATACGTTTCAAAACCATTTGAAGCTGAACAGCTCTATAGAGAAGTCTCACGGTTTTTCCAGTCATATTGAAAAGAAAAATACAGTACTGATCCAAACCAGAGGTTTATTGATAATGGAAGCGTAGCTGTGTGTACTCCAGGACACTCTGAAGTGGGCAAATAGGTTCAGAAGTCTCCTAGAGTATATTCCCTATTTAACAGCCAGTGCATGTTTTACTACTTGACCTCAAAGTTTGGTGGTTGTTCACTAGATACCGAAGAATGTTATATTATCTCATCTGAAAGAAAAAGAAAATGGAACAAAGGGGGGAAAATATTGTAGAAGTTCAGAAATGGTTCATTCTACCTTTTTGACCTATTTTGTTGTCTGTTCTGCTGTGTTTTAAGGTCCCCGGTTTAAAACATTGTTTTTTGTGGCAGGGAGTGTACATAGGAGCCAAGTTTGATTGGTTGCAATTGAGTTGTAATTGGTTGTTAAGGGTAGTACCAAAACCCATTATTCTTCCATGTAAAGTCAGCCGCTCTTCTCATTCGAAACGATGGAAGCTGATTAGAAGACTAGGGTGTATTATAATACGGTTCTAGAGTCTCATCCTTGTGTATGTAATAATACGACTTATAGTAATCTAGCCTAGGCACGTTACATTTTATGTGTATTGATGCATGCATCACAAGGGCTTGATTCAGGTGAAAGGAAGAAAATTAGCTTCTTGGCATCAAGGGGAGGAAGTGCACCATCAAATCTTTGTACAGGACTCACAATAAAGATGGTGATTGATGTATCACAGCAGCTTGCTTCCTTATGTTCTTAACAGTGCTGGAATTAGGCTTGCAAACATGTAACTGATACATTATATACTGTAGTGTTTGAATGATCCACCATTTTTTGGCCGATTGTACATTTCCGATTCTGGATTTCCTTTGACTCAATACCTTGCTTTGCCATCACATATCGTGGAATGTCTTTCCTTTTATTTTCGATTTCAATAGTAGATTCTAAAGCCCTATTGATTTTAGGTACACCACTCACTGAGTTAACAGGTTGAGTAATGCTATTAACACTATTTGTCCTTCACATATTTAATGCAAATTGCTGTACTGTTCTTCATCGAAGTTGGTAACCCCTATAGAAAGGAGAAGATTCTAGGAAAGGGTTTCCCTGAGTTGAGTGAGATCAATTGATCTGGTTATATATAATAGGACTTGCATTGTGACTGGTGAGTGCATAGTTTTTAACTTGTCGCCCGAATTTTCTCTTTCATGGTAAAAAAATAGCATTTTTTTCATTAACTCTATTTCTAGTATGATTGTACTTATGTTTCGTTTGAAGTTCTTAGAGAAATAGTAAGAGGTCATACGAGAAAAAAAGACTAAAATTCCAAAAGGATCATGAAATATATAATTGTTCAAACAACAAATACAAATTAAAGAATCTGAAAATGATCAAAAAGGTTGAAAAAAAGTCAAGTTATATCGGAAGTTGCAACACCTTCAGAGTGATGCAACGTTCTCATGCCAATGCCAATGCATAGATTATAGAAAATGCAAGTCCTTCACAAGTGCAGAAAGTTACTTGAGTACGTTTCACTGCAATAGAACTGGTATTTACTTTCACTTTTCTCCAAATCATGTAAGTTCCAGACACTTGATTCTACAATAATTAACATACATACATCGATGACTAAGTCAGAAACTTTTCCTCTTCCCAGCACAGACTCTGACAACATAACACAAATTGTAAAAGTTGCATCCCTTGAAAAAGCATATCATTAATTTCACGTCTAATTTGATTCAAAGCTAAACAAAAATGCACTAAGAAATGAGAAATCTCACGCACTCTATTCCACTTCTTAAGGATTTGAATTTTGATGGGTAGTTTGGATAATAGAAGTGACCTCCTTTCCATGATGTGATTCTTCCTATGCTATGCCTACTAGAGCATTCACAATTGTTGGAGTATGAAATTGTTCACAATTTGCTTTTTTTGAAATGTGATGGCATGGCAGATATGTAGCAATAATTGGATAATAATTATAAGGGCATTGATTGTTGGGTGGACAAGACCCAAGGCTTACACATTTCAGATATCGTCTGTGGGGCTCACTGCTTCTGTCAATTTTCGCAATAAATTTTTCCACCGGTTTAGTAAATACTTGTTGACGTGGTTATGGTTTTTTCATTACCAGGAGCAGCATGTGACGTCAACGTTGTACACGGGGCACATTGAAGGGGAATTGGTTCCAACGCACATGAAAACGAAATGCTCAAATTATCAATTCTTCTATGCTCAAATTCAAAACAGAGGAATACAAATTCACGTGGTCTTAGTTTTACACTGTATTATGTTATCGGCCATGTAAAGGGAGTTCTTATAAGTACATCATATTGATTGAGCTTGAATTATCAGACTGTTTCCACTGCACCTGTTTCAAAAGGAGTTATTATTTTCTTACATTTATTTTTTCCTTAATCTTATTTCTACATCACTTTTTCGTATTTGTATCTTTATTTTCTATTGTATCATTGATATGGTTGATTTATCAATATCGATAAGACAAAATAAATTAAACTTTTACTGTTCTAGATGAAAGTAAAACATTATTGGACAAGATGCAGAATCAATGAATTTGTTTTCGAACTTGTGAACTCAGATTCGGCTCTAGATCAAATGGTGGTCTTTTTGCATAATATTTTCTTAATGCTCAAGTTATAAAGAGATTTAGAATAATACGAGTAAAAAAGATTACTGAGTATTTCATATGCATTTACAAGTGTTTTTTTTTTAATTTCCATTAACGAGGCTAAATAATATATATATATATATATATATATATATATATATATATATATATATATATATATATATATATATATATATATATAT
>Ga0099825_1003528_pt1 | contig 20794 bp, 7 predicted proteins | sample SiratroredBW_FD_76838 | JGI IMG/M metagenome (GOLD analysis project Ga0099825, IMG submission 76838) | Root nodule microbial communities of legume samples collected from California, USA - Siratro red BW | ecosystem: Host-associated > Plants > Roots > Nodule | place: USA: California | collected... | reverse complement strand
CATATATATTTATTTATATAAAACATACAATTTATATATAAAAAAAATATTTTTTTAATATAATATATATATATATATATATATATATATATATATATATATATATATAAGTTTCTTAAATTTAAAAGAAATTATAAAATAATATTTGTATAAATATTTCTCTTTCATTTATAAATATTTTTTTTTAATTTTAAGAAAGTTATGTGTGTATGATTTATATTAAAATAATACTTTTACTTTTAACCAACTTGCATATGGATGTTTTTAGGGGTGTGTGAAAATTCACTCGTATAATACAATATATTTTTTAAAAAATAAATTAGAGCGGAGAAAAATATTTATTGAAAATTAAATACAAAATTTGTAAACTTTTCAGGGATAAAAAAATTTAAATATTTGTTTATAATAATTAGTTTATTAAGTTTCTTATTTTTCTCATAAAAAATTAATCGGAATATTTAACATTAACTTTGTGCAATGGTGTGGACAAAACACATTATTAATCTTGAGTTTTGTGCTTCTTTATGATCAACTTTCTCTGATAAGTCTTTTTGGGATACAAGTGAATCAAGTCCTGCATAGCAATATTAATTATTGCTGGAAGGATTAGTTCGGAGATGTATAAACATTCACCATTCAAATAAAATTACATTTGTGATGAAAATTATTTGTAGCTTAAATAAATAAATAATAAATTTAGTCTCAAAAGTCAAAATCACTTGAAAAGGTGTCCAAATCACATGTAAATATAACATTGACCCTTTGGAATGATTATGACGTGCCATCAACTATGGAAGCAGATCGTTGAATCTTATGCATAGTTACGCGCACAGATTTTGAAATTTTTTTATTACATTACTCATTTGGTTATTTTTACATTTTTTTTTCCCCTTCTTCTTTCTACCTCTTTCTATATTTCACATATTTTGCGTTTCATAAAAAGATTAAAACCAGACAAAATCAACGAATATACGTTAATATGAACATATTTTAAATTTATTTATTTGTAGCATAAATATATGATTCAAAAGTATTTATTTTATTAGTAGTATACTTTTAATGCTTATATTTATTTTATTTTTCTTTTAAATTTTATATATTAATAAATATCGATCCACGTCCATCAATTTAATTGAATGATACTTTTATAAGAAAAAGGTTAAATAAATTTCCATCTTAGTAAATTTTGAATATAGTTTTCAATATTTTTTTCTAACTTTTTGATAAAATTTTTATTTCCGTTTTAATTTTTTGGTTTACTAACATTCATTCATTAATGATATATTTATTAAGTGATATATAAACTGAGTAGAACTTTCTGATGTAATTTTATTTTATTTCTAACAAATTTTTATATTTTTTATTGGTAATAAATCATTTCCCGTATTTTTTTTTCATTCTTGTTATTTATTGACATCTTTTAAAATTAATAAGTATTCATTGAGTGATAATAGAATCACGCCGTGTACCTTTTAATGAAACAATAATAATAATAATAATTAATAAATGGAAATAATGTGGTTTTCTTTCAATTTTGTTTTACACTTTTTTTTTTCCTATTGTATTCATTATTTATGGTGCAACTGAAAGCAGATGAAGATCAATGTCACTCATAGCCAGCAACTATTATTTCATTCTGCATACAAAATATCTACACAAATATATCACATATTTGATATTACATGTATTTTCTTTCACACTGCAATTATATTTAACTCGTTTGGTGTAAATGGATGGTTGAACACGAACCAATTTATCACTAACTTTATTATGTTTAACTTATCAATATTAGATAACTCATATTTTATTAAATTTTTTCACTCCAATTTGATATTACATCTTTAAATTTAACAATCACGAACAAAAAAATAAAAATTAATATTAGAATCCAATACACTTGTATTTTGAAACATAAAATTTAATATATATATATATATATATATATATATATATATATATATATATATATGAAATACATAATTTATATTTAGAATTCTATATTCCGCAATATAAAAACCTACCGCACATTTAATGTTCCGAAGCTGAGAAATGCCACCTAAACGTCAACATTTATCTTCATAAGGGCAAAATTGTCATTTAAAAATATGGATGTGCAGAATGCAAACCCCTTGTGAATTGGGCCTAACCGCCCTTCAATAACGGGCTTTTACTTACCGAAAGAAATTGAGGGAAACAAAATAATTATTAATTAGTTGTGAAACAAAAGATTAAAAAATCGCCGTTGCCGGGGATCGAACCCGGGTCACCCGCGTGACAGGCGGGAATACTTACCACTATACTACAACGACCAGGTGATATCTCCTTCCACACGTATATTAAATAACTATATACTAGGCGTTCTCCTCTGTGCTGTGTCGTAGTCTCAAAGGACCGAACAACTTCTCTACTCTTTCTTCTTCTTCTCGAGCACTGTAGATATTGGGAAGCTCATAATCGCCTACTGTTCTTGGCCATAAACCCTAAACTGGATTTTTTCTTCAACATTCATAACCCAAAGCAATTGAGAAGATGCTTGGCGATGGAGACGAAACCCCCTCAAGGTACATTTAATTTCACGATCACGTTTCTGTTCTTCTTTGAGGCTTCACTCGTGTTCAATTTTATTATTATGATTCGGTTGTGGAAGGATAATGCAATCTCTCATGATGTTGCATCTTGCATTATTCTTTTTCCCGACTTTCTTCTTTTGATGTTTTGGATGCACATACTGTTCTGCATCATTTCTTTTTTCCTTTTGGTAAATTGTAATTATTAGTTTGTTTGATTTGTGTTCCTAAGGTATGAATTGATGAGCATGGTGAAGAAGCACTCCAACTTAATAGGGAAAACGGTAGTTGAGGAGCAAGATGCTTCTGATATCGAAATGGATATGAGATTTTGGCACGATGTATTTGATTTGTATTTCGTCCGTGGCAAGGAGTCAAGGGGACGCCAAGATGATGATCTTGTTTTCTTTGTCAGAAAATTGGTATGCCTTTTTCAATTTTAAAATTTTTCGATTCATTCGTTGTTAATCTTTGTTCAAACAGGTTAATAGTGATTTAGAATTACTATCTTCATGTTATGTTTTTGGTTGTAATGTTGGATTGGAAGCAATATTTGATCCTTTTAGAAGTCTTGTTTTCCTACAGGGTAACCATGGTTCTGGTTCCAACAATAAAACAGAGAGCGTTGAGCCTTATTTTGTACGCAGGTGGGCACCTAAGGTAATTCAACTTTAAAATCTATTCAAAATCTCTTACACGGTGGGAACACAATATAGGGGTGTGCAGAAGTTCAAACTCCGAAAGTGCTTGTTGTCAATGTTCTTCACGCTATACTATGAATCTTTTTCCTGTGTGCTTTATACATATGATGATAGTATTCTAATTTCTCTTTCTCCTCTGAATCGTTTACATCTTCAAAGAAGAGCAAAAACATGTAAAAAATGTTTGTTACTGATTGATCCTTTACCCCTGTTCATTAAATCAAAGGTGAAAACTATTGTTAGAGGTGTTTGAGACTTTTAAGTGTCAATGGCATTCATGGATATCTAATTGTTAAACAATTCAAAATTGGTTATAACAAACCAACACGTTAATGCAATCTCAATTTTTAAACTTGTTCCTCTTTTATTTGGGTTTGGCCTTAAAATTAGCTTGTGCTTACTTATGTATGCTATTTTAGTCATATCACCAGTCAGTATATGATTTTTGACTCATACTCCTCATGCTTGGGATTGAACATCTCAATGAGATTTGTAAGACTAGACATCTACCGTACAGGTGATCCTGCAGTGACCCATTTATGAGTGAATTGGTTTAATAACAACTATTAGGATAAACTTTCATACTGTATTAGAATTTTGGTTTAGGCCTTACTCAAAATCTAAGATATAGCCTTAATAGAATCTAGGTTTGAGTTTGTGTTAATTTGAGGTTAAAGTTGGAGAGCCCAAAAGAATTTTTTTTTTTAAGCAACAATTTCTTCGTTCTTCATTTGGCACATTGGAATTTGCAAAGGCACTCATCCAAATATAACTGTTAAAGTTGGCCTTGGCATAGTATGAGTTGAATTGTGACAAGTATTGAGTGCATGACGGTGTTTTTGTATCATGTGGCTTGGCATTATTTACCTTGTGAACCAATTCTATTTTTAATTGCTAAAGTTCTTATGGTTTATTACGTAGGATTTGGTTATGGAACCATTGTGATGCCAAATAATTTTGTTCACTTTTTCTCAACCAGTTGCACGACTTAGTTGATGAAACTTCTATAGATGTGGACTGGAGGCGTTCATTTTACTTGAATTTAATTGCCCATACATCATTCAGTGTAACTGTTGCAATTTGCAGGTAATGATTTTCTTTCCTTAATTTTGTTTCCACCATGGCTAATCTTTTAGATAGTTTCACAACCATTCAGGTTGCCTCTAAGATTTATCTAATTTTTACCATGGTCATATGCATGCATCAGTTGATTTTTTGCAGAGTCTCCAAAGAACCGATCTCTTGTTTTCTTAAATATTACCAAGATAGATGAGTTGTATGATTGCATTGTCATTTGGTCAGTTCTCACCAACAAGATTTCCTTTAAATACCAAAGCTCATTTCAGTTTCAACAGTTTTTTTCCATACTTTTTGTTGAATCATCTATTTTCAGTCGTAATTAGAGTATTGCAAATTCTGATTGAAACATTCTGCAACTTTAAAGAAGAATCATATATGTTTCTAAGGCCAAGAAAATGTTGGCATAAACTTTATAAATCCTTACAATTTAGGGTTATTATTCATAGGTTCCCCACAAGCATTTATCTAGGCAATCTGATTTGAGTTATCTATTTATCTAGTCACCAGGATCTTCTCAATCATCGAGCTGGGCAGGATACACCTTTATCCCCTATATACAAGGTAAGTGTATAATGATTCTCTCTCCCATTTGCATTGTCCACTCTTCCTCTACTTGTAATTGTTTGTAAAAGATAATGTTCTTTTTTTTTTTTTTTTTTTTTTTTTTTTAAATATTTTTTTTTTTTTTTTTTTTTTTTTTATTTGTTCTCCTCTCCCCTTTTGTGTTATCTAATATCCGTAGGGCAAAATTGAATTTACAAATCTTGTGATATATATCAATTTAAGGTTCAGAGGAAACGGCAGATTTTTCAACCCAAGTCCCGTTTTTGTGGGATTATTATTCAGGCTCACCCCTACCCACACCAAATATTTTATTCCTGTCTTTCTAGCTGTTTCAATTTTTTACATTTTGTTATTTTGTATATTGATTAATTGCCATAATAAGACCCGTTAGGAATGCCAGAAATACCTTTCACAATTTCCGGGCTATACTTTTATTCTATGATGATGAATTTCAGTTTTAATGGCTTCAAATTTGGAAGTGTGGCACTGTGAGTGATTTCTAGATTTCTGTTACTTTGAGGTTAATATATCCTCCTTTTATGTCTGTTTAAAATCTTGATTTAGACTTTCTTGACATTTTGATCAAGGGTTGCCTAGAACCCTAGTCCTCGTCCATTCCCGTATGTAATAAACTGCAACTTTAATTTAACTCCTTTCCAGTAGTTGGTAATATTCCTTTCTAAGTTCTATGTATTACATCATTATATATTTTATCTCATTCAACTTCTATATTAAACTATTTTTGTCCCTTTGAAATGGCTGTAGATTTGAGAATGCTGTTGTCTGCAATTGTGATTGTTGTGTTCTTTCCTATATTCAACCTATTGTTGGTGTTGTAGTTCAAATTTATTTGTCAATAAGGATCTGTTCATAATTTGGACTGGAGGGTCCCTTTCTGTGAAACTTTAAGCCAATGCATTTTTTTCTCAGTACTATATGCTCAACAGTGGTATGTTGGAAGTTTAAAATGTCTACTCTCAATGTAAATACACATAGTATCCTCTGATTTGGCAGTGTCACCCTTGTACTTTCTCAGATTGTGAAGACTGTTTATGCATCCCCAAGTCGTGTAAATTTTCAATTGGACTCTAAAAAGGCAAGTATACCTATCTTTGTCTTTTATATATTCATATTTAAAAGAATGAATACTATTTTTTTTAGATACTTTATACTTTTATTGACAATTACACTGTGCTTGATGTGTATAGGAAGTGGAAACGACTCCCGCTTATCCAGATATATGTTTTGCAATTGATGATTTTGACTCTACTTTTGATGCTGTGGTAATAAATCACTTTAGTAAGTTATTATGTTTCTAGTCACGCTTCCATGTGTGAAATGTTTATACTTAACATATTTTGTGGTTTACATTTTCTAGTTAACTAAGGTGATAGTTTGTAAATATGCCGTGCTTTATCTTGCTTGTTTCATATTGCAAAACAGGTCTGGTTGAAGAATAAGGTTACCTTGAAATTCTCCATTCTTTTATATTTATGTGTGAAATTTCCGCTTCCATTTAAAAAAAATGTATACTAGTTAAAGATTAAGGGCTGATCTTGTTAATTGTTAATGCTGATGTCGTTTAGTCAAGGGCTGAATTTTGATTGATATTAATGCTAAATTCCTAATTCACATTGTCATGTATTTATTTTCTGCATAAATGCTTTTTCTCCTGGTTGATTGTTCTTGGCTTGCACCATATCAAGAGTAGACATTATTGAATACTTTATGTATTGTCATTGTGATTTTATTTCCCCGCAGGTTTTGACTGAAAAAGATCATTGCTATTGCGTAGTTCTAAACGCACATGATGGGGCAGCATTTCCAAGTGAGAAGGTGTCAAATGATTGTAGTACTAGTAATAGCTCCTCTTTGGAAGTCCATACAAGATCTGATAAGAAAAAGGATACAAAGGTTTAATTACTTCTTAGTTACTATATTTGAAATTTATTTTCTTTTCAGATTTTGATAATCTGCTCAGTTTTTTCTATTAAGTTTTTTGTTTTATACAAATACTGCATACACTGTATGTTCCTTCTACATGCTTTAATGTTAATGATGAAATGTGCAGCTGGAAAATGTCACTTTTTGCACATGCCAGGGCTAAAGACAGTGCTTGTAATTTATAATTGAAATGTGAATGACTGTCTTTAGATTTCGCTGATTATAGCATGAACATTGTATGATGAAACTATTCATACCACCTTCATATGCTTCTAAGATGTTATAAACAATTTGTTTGCGGGACGTATTGTGACAGCCTGAAATGCGTGCTAGACTGTTGGTTCGTAATGGGCTTTCAAAAATAAGTGTGATTTCTTCAGAGATGCTCTCTGTAACCTATAAATAGAGAAGTAAATGAATATTACAATTTTATCTAACCACTGCAATCATGCCTTTTTTTTATTGCTGAACCAAGTTTTATTTTCAACATTTTCTGTCTAATTCTTCAAGTATCTTCTTAAATTATTTAATGAGTATGTCAACAAACAAAACTTATGCAGAACTTATTAAATAACTAACTTTTAAACATTCTGATGTTCTGGTATCTCCGATTTGCAGCTTACCCTTTTCTCAGGATTTGTCAGCTATCAAATGGTTCGAGATGCTTATGATGGTAATGCTTGGGGATGTATTTTTGCACATTTAACTTATTGTCACCAAAGTATTTTACCAGATATGTGGGTGTGGATATATTGTTTTTCTTCACTTGATGTATCAATATTATTTTGAATGGCTCAATCTTCTACAAATCCATTAACGATTGTTGGGTAATTTTATTCATCCTTGCCGAAAAAACGTGCCCAACCATATTATGATATTTCATAAATTCTATTTACAGAAATTTTAATATGTAAAGCAGTTTAATGGATTAATCTTTCGTACATTATTTGTTTTTCTCCCTTTAAAGAGACTTTTCCCTATTAATTGCTGTGGCAACACTTTACTTCCTTCATACCGGGAAATTCCACAAGCTCATCATGTTGTAGATAGCTAATGGGGCTACCTACCAGATATTTGTTGTCTCTTTAGTCAGATACAACAACATATTCCCTCTTGCTTCCCTGCAGCTGGCAGGTCCCGATTTGGGAGCCTTTTATCAGTGGGCCATTCTTCTGGCAAAACAGACAGGATTTACATGAAAGGTCCTGGAGGCCGAGGAGAAGTTGAAGTAGCTGTTTCTGGTGTTGCAGGTAAGAAACCATTTAAAGCTTGGGATTTCCAAAATTTGCGCTGACATTTGGCATGCTATGATTTTTTACCTTGCAGGATTTCTGTATTACAAGACTTAAGAAATAAGATATTTTAAAGTCTGACTAAATATTCATCGGATTGAAACATGCTTTACATATTGTTGTTTGTTTGCGCTATGTGATTCTGTATTAAATTTTGTTCTATCAGGGTAGCAATTGCTTCTACAGGTGTTTCTTGTTTGACTATTCTAGCCAAATATGTTGTGAAGCTTGTGTATGTTCCAGTCTTATCAATTAAAAGATACATATATAAAGATGGCTGAAATGGAATCTCTCTGTTGCAATGTCAGATCAAAGCCAGGAGGATTCAGGCCCATTTTCTCCAGTTATATCAAAGAAAGGGTTTGGGCTTGGTGTAATTGTCCGCAAAGCAGCTTCCGCCGCATCAGTAGCAGCAAGGCATGCTTATGCAGCGGCCTCTGCCTCTGGCTCGAACTTTGATGAGTTGATACCTTTGAAGTGCAGCTTAATGTCCATATCATTGCCCTGGGAATATATTGCGTATGATCTTCTGTTTAAGGTGAGGCTTTGTGTTGATTAATTAGGGTTAAATGAAATGGCATAATGGCATGGCTTTAGCAAAATGTTAATATGTATCTCCTCTTTACGAGTTACTTCGTTTGGGTGGTGTTACTCTAATATCACATTCCGAATTAAAGATTAATTGCCTACTTAGCTTAAATGGCATGTTCTTATTTTCATTGCTACACTTCGATTTTTATTTCACTGATTAGTGCCTGATTATAGTAAGTTTGGTTGTCAAAATAGGGAGCTCCTGCAGTTAACATGTGATCATCAGTTGTATCTGTGGGCGCAAAGAAAAAAAAAAGGAGTTATCTGCAGGCACACTACCTTTTTAGAAATGAAATTCGTTTATCTTCTGACAGAGTTGTCTTTGGTGCATGTCGTGCACGTGCATACTCAGAAATGGGCATATTTGGTGTTGGGTTAAGTATCGCTGGATAATTTGTTGCATCTGGGTATAAATCTATGTTAGTTGGTGTATATGTTGGATTATTGTAAATGTTATATTTCGAATTACTAGGGTTATGTTTTTTTTTTTAATTATTTCAAAAGTTACTTGTACCTCTTGACAAATTCCACTAGAGATAGAAGGTGAAAGAAACAGGTCTCCGGTCAAAGCTGAACTGCACGCAGGCAGCGATTGCCACTAAAAACGGGACTTTTAATATATGGATTTATTTATGAAAAGGTATGTATCCTCTTTTTGTGTTAATCTTGTTAAATAACTTCATCCACGAGTGTAAGTGCTAGCATTTTTTAATCACAAATAGAATTGGTTGAGTCTTAAAATACCCTATTCGTTTCTTATTTTTTAACAGCTACATAAATCATCCATCAGCTCATTTTTCCGAATTCATTCATTTTAAAATTATTATTATTATTATCATTATTAATATATTATCTTTTCGACAGCAATTTCACTACATTACCTAATTTTTAAATTATAGCGGATTGAAAGTTTTTCATATTTTGGCAATATTAAACGACATAAAAGTCTTTTATTTACTTGAATAGATGGACTATAATGAATGTCCTTAGTTGTTTTTCTTATCAATGTTTCTCTCATAATGTTATATTATCATATTTAAAAGTACGCTGAGGATACAAATTCAATTATTTGTATTCTCCGTCTCTATTATGCATTTGGTTATTCAAGTTATTTTACTATATTATTATTAGTAGTTGTCCAAAAATCATCCTAAACAGTTCTTTAATTTCATATAAGTTATTTTATCAAATATTTTGTAAGGGATGAAAGTGATGGTTTGAAGATTTAAAAATTTATAATAGTAATAAGTCATAATCTATTTACTAGTTTGACCAATTATTGCTATTGTTATTTTTTATAGCACGTATTATTGCAAGTGTCTCCTAAATTAATATACTTTTGAGAAATTTATTATCACTCAGGCTTGCTACCTAAATTATTATTATTTTTGTTGTCAATATAAAGGTGGAAATAAATGAATGTTTTATATTTTGCAAAATTCAATGTGTACAAATATATCTAGATGAAAAACTAAAATTTCTATGAAGATAAAGAAATTTATTTGAAAATAAATATTGAACATTATGGGCTTAACAAGTAAAAGTATAGAAAACTATTCACATTGTAGGTAGGTTACCTAATTGAAAAAAGTAAAATAATAATGCAATATAAGGTGAGATTTTTGCAAGGTGAGATTTAATAATTTGAATTTATCTTTAGTTAATACAGGACTTAAAGATATTCATTGTGTGATCAATCATATAATATAATACAATCTTTTGGATATAGGTACATTCATAGAATGTCTGAATATTGTTGTCTCACATACTTCAGTTGTATAATGTTCAACAAATTAGATTTGATTTTCAAGTTGATTTAATAGTGCTGTCTCTTTTCAGCATGTCATGCAAATGATGGAATGCATTGCTCAAGACTAAGTTCATTGTAATTGCATTCCTTTCGTCATCATACACGCGTTTCGGTCACTTATCTTGGTGTAGTGAATAATTGTACTTTCAGTGACCAGATAATGCTGCACCGTTCAATTAATTTCTCCCCAAATCGGATTAGTCCAGTAGTTAAAGATCGCATTACAAAAGTATTTAATCACTACCAAATACTCCAAAATTATATGTATTTTTTTTTTCCTTAATTGTTTTCTAAATTGTAATAATTTGAGAACATATGCCAACAAATTAAAAAAATAATAATAAGTGGGGGACAAATTATACGATGAAACTTTACACGAGGGATGAGATGACCGTTCTCCTTTGGTCATTCCCTGTGTGTTGGAGATTTGTTCCCTATTGTCTAAAGAAGCAAAAGCTAAGTGATTAAGTATATGAAATACAGTGTGTTTATTGTAATGTTATTGCAGCCACAAGGTGCTACTAACTGCCTAAGGTTAAGGGAAAGGCAACATGGCAGTGACCAAAGAAACCTTTGCAGCAGATAAAGGAGAAGCACCTAAATTGTACTATTCTTCTTTCCATTACATTTACTTGCATTGATGCACATGCAAGCTACTTTAGCAAGCCAAAAAAAGCCATTGCTTCATTATCTTTTCCCTTCATTTAACTAATCAAGGTTAACTAAAATGGCAACCCAAGTGATTGCATGTTATCCCCCACTCAACATTGGTGCTTTAATATTTGCTAATAGTCCAAGGGAACCAACTACCAACCAATACAAAATTGCCCCATATGCTCAACTAAGAAAACTACCCAAGAATATTCCTCTCTATTGTGTAACAAATAAGTTGAAAGTCACATATTTACATACACATATATAGCAATACCCATCAGGGTTTCCTATCGTTAGGCTACATCTTATTACTTTGGAAACACTAGTGGGAAAACTAGTTATATTTTACATAGACAAATGTACTTGATACGATTAAATCAAAACATTCATGTGTATGAACGCATTTACGTCTCCATCTGCATTTGATGGCTAGATAAATAGTGATTTTTGCTTTCCCTTTTTATTATCTACTTTTCTATTTTCACCTCCCCACACTTTAAAAATTGGCCAGTGACTTTTTTTTGTATTTGTTTATATCCCTGTCATCTTGTCAATACTGTTACTTCATATATACGAGTAGGTCACTTTTTTCTAGAGATTCCATTGGTCGTTTACACAGTATCTCGGGAACCCTTTTCTAAATTATTCAATATGGAAATGTCATGCTATCATGATAAGTAAAGCTTTTCTGCTGTTAACTTTTAAAATGGTGCCAAATGTGCTTTGTGTATTCATGGTATAAAATTATTTCCACAGTCAATCGACCAAAATTAAATATTTTTACTATGATAAAGTAAGATTAGTTTCGTTTCTTCCTTCTCCACTTTTTGTACTTTTCATCTCCACTTTTGCATGCTACTGTTAGTGATCATGTATAGAATTAAATGTTATAAATGTATAACATTTCTGAATTTAAATTTTGTTAGTGTAAACTCAAAGTGATTGAAGCCTGTAACTAACGCGTGGATACGTGGGTTTGGGAGAGGAAAATAATGGATTTCTGGTCACAAACATTAAAAAAAAAAAAAAACACTACGTAGACCACTACCGGACTACTTTCTCACAAATAATGAATTTACCGACATTTCAATATTAATTTTTATTACATTATTTCAATTTTCTTTTTGTGAGACAGAAGTTACATATATTATTTAAAAAACACTTTTACCACTGCTTTCTAATTAAAACTAAAGTGTAATTTTGGTGTCCTGCAGCTTTCTAATCCATTTTGTTGTTTATATGTTTTTGTTTGATCCTTCGTCATTAAGATAAAGCTAATCTCCCCAAAGAACACCCTATTAATTTTCTTACCTTAACAAAAAGCGTACCCCATCTGAATCCCCACCACCCACCCCACACACTAAAGTTTGCATCAAATGCTATCTCTTCTCTCCGCAGTTTTTATTTTTCCTAAAGTCAAAAGAAAAAACTTAGCATAAAAAACCCTAATTATATTTATCAATCACTTTTTCTAAAGGTTACCATCAAAACCTACTTACGTTCATTAAAAATTATTAATATTTTTTGTGACCAGTATGTTAAGTGAGATTAGTTTTCCAAAATCTTTTGCACTAATGGGCCCCACATTTTCCTTCCCCACTCCTTCAAATACCCCTCTCCTATGCTTCCATTCCTCCCTTTTCCCCTTCCTTCCTCCCTTTGGTTCACTCTTTTGAATTTCCCGGTTTTTTTTCTCTCTTATTTTTTTTCTCTTCTAATCCATGTTGCTCCACGAAGCGGTTCAGTTCCCGTGTTCTCCGGTTCACCAGACCATGCTGACCCAAAGTGAAATAGAAGACCTGTTTTCTCTCATAAACAAATCGAGAGACCCGGCCAGCCTGCGGTCCGGTTCGCAGGGATCGAACCGGACGGTTTACTCGTCAGAGGAAAGAAAGCTGAGACGCATGCAATCGAACCGGGAATCAGCCCGAAGGTCCCGCTACAGAAAGAAGAAGCATCTTGAGAACCTCACGAGCCAACTGAACCGGTTGAGAATCCAAAACCGGTTTCTCAAAAACCGACTCGCTTCAACCATGCACCAACACCTCCTACTTTCCCTACATAACGATCATCTTAAATCCGAAGCTATTGCCCTTATGGCCACTCTTTCTGATCTATGTGGAATCTTATTTTAGGTCCATGCTTTCACATTAATAACCCCTTCATCATAAAAACCAATTAAAAAAGCATTGACACTACATATATTTTTTTATATTAAACTTCTCTATGTTACTAGCTACATATATAATTATAGAATAAACTTCTCTATGGTTCACGCATCGAACCATCGAAAATTGTTGGTTGGTGCACCGAGGTAGGGGAAAAAGTAAGGAATGTCAGAGCTAGCTGGAAGGTACTCCTTTATGTTATTTTCTAGGGTTCATCTTTTTTTTTTCTCAATTTCTAGGTCTAGGAAGAGAAAAACATGGTTACGTACGTTCAGCGTGGTGGGTGAAAGAAGCCCCAGGTTCTTGGAAGTACGATGTGGGATTTTGAAGGTCTACCATGTTGTTACCTTTGTCTTTTGGGAACTTGTATTTGTAAATTTGTGCAGTATCAGCGAGTGGTGAAAACCATGAATAGGGTTTGGTCTTGGTCGAATATGTGGGATCAAGAAAGTCTCAATCTAATGTAATGTTGCAATGTAAATATGCTAGCTATTGGCAAATCAAGGAATCCATGCATCTTGTTTCCTAGTATTAATTTTTGTGTCTCTCTGCATAATGTTCATACCTTGGTGTAACAAAGAAACAAGTGGCAAAAAACTTGAGGTTGTGAGGTCATACATAGGACCTACACGTGAAGGATTGTTTCTAATCATGTGACGAAAAGTACTTTTTGTAGCAGCGATGTGACATGAGTTAACAAAATAAACAATAATAGTGTCTTTTTTTTATGGTATATTCGCCCAAGTGAGAGAAGAAAGAAAGAAACAGATGACACCTGTGATGTAATGAAAGGAGATCAAAAGCATGAGAGCATTTCCTTAATAAAATCATTTATAGGAATCTTAAAGTAAAAAGAATTCGAATATTAGATCATTAGAATAAAAAGTAATCTTTTAATATTGATAATATATATTTTTACAAGCTTAATATTTAATTATAATAATTAAATTATTTTTTAAAATTGTAAAAAATTAAAGCATAAATAAAAAGATTAACACTATAAATTTTATAAAATCTAATTATTGGAACAAATTTATAAAAAAATATATAACGTGATAATATCTACCTAAACCAAAATAAAATTACAAATATTTCGTACTGTAAATGCTCTAAAATTAGGGATTATGAGTTTGCATTTAATTTTACTGTTAAAACTTAAATATTACATTTCCGCACAATAAATATTTATAGTTTTTGTACTATATAAGTAGCAGGTGTTATTCAACAAATACCATTACCCCATTAATTAAGGGTGTCTTTTGACGAGATATTTCATTTTGTTCAATATTTTCCACAATTTCACATATTTTTACTGTACCTTACACAATACCTTCTACCATGTGTGTAAAAAACTTAATTTTATTGCATTTTGAAACTAAAAATAGTATTTAAAACGAGGAACCAAACACGCATACTGTTGACACTTCCAAACAAAACAAAAATGAAAGAAAGTTACATATGTGAGTCTCTTTCTGTGTTATATATATGATTTCTTTTAATATAACAGGTAAGAAATCTAAATATGGTGTGTTAAAACATATTAATAATTTAATCTGTGACATTTTTTATAAGCAAATTATTATAACATTAAAAAAACTGCGGAGATTTCAAAGGAACAATATATGTTAGCGAAGGTGGTGGTCTTGATAAGCTTTACTTTGGCCCCATTTGTTCACTTCAACCTTTCATTTAATCTATGTAAGTGTTCTATTTTATCGTTTTTCATTTTTAACGAAAGGTATCATAATTGATTTTACAACTTAGTAATAAGCTCAAACAAGTAGTGAAAAATAGTATAAATAGTGAATTGATGAATACAAATCTCTTATATCAATTAAAGACTTCTTGATGACGTGAAAGATTCACTAAAGGAAAAATACATAATGTTGAAGATACTCAAACTATATAGTATAGTTTTTTATATGAATTATTTACTATATATTAATAAAAAATTTATTTTTCAATCATATATTTCAATTCTTATATAGTATTTCTTTATTAAATAGACACTATTATATATCATCATCTCTCGTTACATAAACTAGTAAATTTATTGATTGGAAATATATAAATAAGAACGTTAATAACACATATTCCAACATACTCATTCTAAAAAATATTCCTTATTATTGCTCAAAAATTCATTACAACATACAAAAACATGAAAGGAACCTATTCAATAAGAAGTTAAAGCAATAAAATTATTTTTCAGTGAATTTCAAACAACGATGGAAAGTATGTTTGGAAGAGGGCATGAGAATGTATTACTAGTACATCTCAATTGTAATAATTTAATTTGTAAAATCATATGCTAAATTAAATTTTAATTTTTGCTTAAAAATTTGTGAAAAGGGTTAATTAAAATGATACGTAATAATGTAATTAATGCCTTTATTTATACCGAACTTTTTATTTTCTTAATGCCTTTATTCATATCAATTGGTGAGGGAGACTTATTCACATTAAAAAGTCAATTATTTCATCAACAAACTCATATATATAAAGATGTAAGTTAGAATAAGGCATTATTAGTGGACAACATCAAAATATTTTTGAGCCTTATGCATTTAACTGGGAAGACCTCCATCCAACCACAGAAATATTAGATAGTGATGCATGAAGAAGGAGTCTCTATTAGGTTAAAAGTTATAACCTACGGGTTGCTCTTTTTGTCCAAGTGCAAGGAACGAACTTGAATTTAGGATTTGTAGCCCCATGAAATCCTCAAAGAATCATCACAGAAAGTTTGTTAAAAGGAAATAAATAAATAATAAAAGAATATTGATAAAAACCCAATTGGCCATAACAAGATCAACAAGTGTTATTGTCCTATTGGTGCTTTCTTGTTAGTTGACCAAGGTTAGTGGCACATTGGGGATAATTGCTTCCATAATCTTTTTATGCTAATATATTTAACAACTTTTAGATTTGCCCACATAAAAGAAAAAAAAAAGTAGTGTTGTCTTTGTATGATAATTTTTTAACTTGATCTAAAGAAGTTATAAGCGATAAAAGGAAAAATAACTAATATTATTTTTTATTACTTCCTCTTTCTAATATTTTATAGTATTGAAAATAAAAAATAATAATATTTTGAAACTACGGAAATGTTAGAGAATGATTATGATTTGTAAAAATACACGTGTTTATATTTTTAATAAAAATATTTAAAAAATATATGAATAAAATAAAATTTTGGATTTGCCGCTAATTGCCTTGTGTTTATTCCACTTTCTTCAAAGGCAAGTTCTTAGAGATAACCAGACACTTGTTTAGTCGAAAGGTTTAGATAAAAAGCAATGCTATCTTTTGACCTAATAACGCGGATTAGAAGCATTGACAATGATTTGTAGGATAGCTTTAATCTTATAAAAGCTTCATTAACACAATATATTCCTTATTAAATAATGAATCCATGATTGTGTATTAACTGTGTGGTCTAATGAAAAAAATCCCTCCATGTCAAATTACTATACAAAATTACAGTTTGAATATATTTTTCTTCATACTTGTGTTGTATTTTAATTCCCAATAAAAATTTTGTTTCAGTCTCTATAAAATTCCTTTTTCTATTTTTTATTTTTATTATTTTGTTTTAGTCTTTCTAATAATTTCTCTTTGTTTTAATCACTATATATTATGATCATTTAACATTAGTTTTTTTTTAAATTATTTATTCGGCACTCAAAATAAATGCTCTACATATAAGAAAATAAATATATCAGAACACCTAAAATAAAATAAAAAGAAAAAAATACAGACAATAAAAGTCAAACAAAATTTTTAGAAATAAAAACAAATATGACTGTATTTCAAAAACAAAAATATATTTAAACTTAACTTATTATAGGCAGACAAATTCAAGAGTTAAGCATGATGTGTCAACACGATGATTGATTTTTGTAGACCACGAAGACATTCATTTTATTTGGGTAGTAAGAATATCCTACGTGAATTGATTTAAAAATATTTAAGAAAATACTATTTTAGTATTGAAAAGTAAAGTATTAAAATACGGGGTTTAAATTTATAATATTAAGAACTTAAGATTAGTAGAATACGGTTTTAATAGTAATGCGTAACTATAACATTATATACTTATTGTTGATTTGAAAATTTTAAATATAGATTAAAATTACCAAAATAATTAAAATTTTAGTTAGATATTTTATTAAGGTTAAAAGATGATCATTTAATTTAATATAAAAATAACACGCGTTAAAAAAGAAGATACATAATTACAAGAGAGAAAAAAATGTATAAAGATTATTACTTTTTAAAGAATTCTGAAATTCATAATATAGGTATAAATCAAAATCCTTCTAATATTTCCAATGGAAGGCTTTTTCCTATTGGTTACCATGCGTTTAAATTGCGCATGCTTACTTTTTGAAAGTGAAAATGCGCATGCGTTTAATTTGCCAGTTTTACACTTCTAAACTCGTTCAGAAATTTCAAATCTTCAAAAGCTCAAATGGGAACCATCTCATTATATTAAACGAGAAATTACGTCAGTTATTTGCATGCACTATTAAATAGAACAGGGAAGTTACTGTGTAATGCCTAAACAGAATAAAAGTATTACTCAAAAACAAAAACAAATAAACTCTCTTCTATTGGTCCATTAAATGACTAGGTTGAAAGAAACTTAAGTCTTCAAACTCCCATACAAAATGAATTTAGGATTAGGGTCCAAGTCGGCTTGGTCTATTACAAGACTTAATTAACTTTTAAATATTTTTAAAATTACATAAGTTTCTAAAATATTTTAAATTGTAAATTGATTTATAAATATTGTAAAATAATTATAAATTAATTCTTAATTAATTAATATTATTTGTAACTTAATTGGAAAGTTAAGATTCAACTTAACTTGTCTAAATGGGCCAACCCAACCTAACATGAGTTTAGCCTCACCCAACATCATCAAACATAGATTCAACTTTGATCATTCTGAATTTACATGACATGATCTGAAACTATCTCGATATAAGTCTAACTTAACTCAAACTAAAATGAACTCAACTCAACCTGACTTAATATTACCCAACTCGATTCTACTTGGTTCTATCCCCTGTGAATATGATTTGATTTAACTAAATATAAATCTGACTCGACTAAATCGATTATAAATTAGACTTAACTTAACTCGATCAAACAATGATACGACTTAACTCCATCTGAAAGTTACCTACTTGACTCAAATTGACCTAAAAAAATAAAATGACTTAACCTAAAATGACTTAACATGAGGTGATATCGCTCAATCCAATTTTATCTATTCATATTAACAAGTTAATAACACAAATACATCATTTCTTGATCTTTCAATGTCAATTTTATAAACTCAAAATCATAAAATAATAAAATTGTGATTTTTTTTTTATATATTACTTAATTTGAATTTCAAACATTTATTTAAATTCCCAACAACATATACCATGTCAGAACCTTAAGATATTCATGTTGCTTGCTGCCGGAGCAGATTTAGTTCTTTTGGATCATATGAGAGCATTCAGTTCTTGCTTGTTGTAAATGCTGATTTAGTTCATATAGAATATTGCTTCATGGTATAACTATCTTTACAAAAGTCTTCAAGAATTGAGAATTTAGATGTGAAATGCAATATAATTCCAGTGAGGTGCTTCCCACATTAACCTTAAAGAAGAATCTTTATACTTTTTTTTTTCTAGACCTACATCTCTACTTTGTATTGTTTATCAATAGGTAATGAAAATGACATTTAATTTTTTCTTTTGGTTTTAGAATAAATTTCCTCATACTAACTTCATAATTTTAGTTAGTGGTGAAATATGAGTAATTAAGTCTAAATGTACTTATTATATAGATCGAACAATGAATTAAAGCCGAAGATGAAGGAAGAGAATTGTGGCCAAGAATTAAACAGATATAAAGGGAGAAAAGAATGGAAGATAGCACCCAACTTCAAGGAGAGCCCATGCTTTTATCCAGTAGAGATGCATTCTTACTGTATCTCCATACTTTCTCTTCGCACCTCTATAAATTTATTTAAATAATCACTGTATCCTTAATGAAAAAATTAAATAAATTTTATACTTTTTAACTTTTTTATTTTAAATTTCATAATCCAAAATTAAAAAATTATATTCTGCATTTTACAATTCAGAATATAAAAATAATTTATATTTCAAATTATATAATCTAAAATAAAAAAATTATATGTTAAATTATATAATCTAAAATTTGAAAAGAATTATATTTTAGATTGTATAATTTATAATAAAAAAGTATGTTCCAAATTTTATAATTTAAAATAAAAAGTTATATTTTAAATTGTATAATCATTTTCGATATTTTAAAAATATGCAGGTAAACCTCATGGAGGTGCAAGAAGTAGAGAGAGAAGCCTTGTTTTCGTAAGCCCGTCTTTCGGCCCACGGATCTGATTTTATAATCAAAGAGAGAAAATGAAGTTACACTTAAAACATTATTCTGATACTAACATGTTCGCTCATCATCATAACCTTTGTTTGTAATACTTAAAAGTTTTTAATCGTTCATTAGTCAAAAATAAAATAGGATTAATCTCTGACCAAACAGACTTAAGGAAACCCATCGCAGGGAAAAAAAGAATAGTAAGGTTAGAATAGTTCAAATCAGATTGTACGATGGTTGGTTAAATTACAAAATGAGATGAAGTATAACTCAAAGAGAAATTTAAATTTAAAAAAAATAAATAAAAATTGAAAACATAATTTATTATTTTAATTGGAGTGTGATTTGGTTTTTTTATTTGAGTTCCATTTTGGCAACACCTAATTTTATCCGGATTTACTTAATAATTTTTCAAAATATTGATAATAATAAAAATCTCTTTAGTTAACCTTTTAGGTTTTGTTCTTATTTTCTTTCATTTTTCAAAAAAAAAATGTTTATTTTATTTTTCTTTTATTTTCGTTATCGAATAAAAATATGGTTTAATTTTTATCTCTTTCTCATTTTAAGAAAAATAAAAATAATAAAAGGCAAAATATGTATAATCTTCATTTTTGTAGATTTGATTTTATCTCATTCTTATATTTTACCTTCTTTATAAAAATCAATAAAAAAACAAAAAAATATTTCATTTTCATATGCAATTTTATTTTACGTTTTCTTTTCTAAAAAGTTAAACATTACACAGAAAAAATTTGAATTTGGAGGAAGTTTCTTTCTTTTGCCTAGAATCAGTGTGATCTTTTTCTTCAGCAGGCTGCACCATCCTTATTTCAGAAAACTCCAAATCCTTTTATGTTATCCTTTTATGTTCAGTGTTTCTGCCTGTCCTCCCCTCTGCAATGCTTCCCTGTTTCCTTCTGCAACCAAGATTTCCCCTTTTTAACTAATTTCCCCCTGCCAAGCTTTCTGTTGTTGCCAAACATTGCTTGTTCTTAGTCAAAAT
>Ga0099825_1003527_pt1 | contig 20798 bp, 13 predicted proteins | sample SiratroredBW_FD_76838 | JGI IMG/M metagenome (GOLD analysis project Ga0099825, IMG submission 76838) | Root nodule microbial communities of legume samples collected from California, USA - Siratro red BW | ecosystem: Host-associated > Plants > Roots > Nodule | place: USA: California | collected... | reverse complement strand
AATTATAATAATAAAATTATATTAATATAATTTTAATTATATTTGATTTTTAATTATAATAATATTTGTAATTTTATAATTTATATATTAAAAATATTAAAATATTTATTATATCTATCACATTATTCACAACTTTTACAAACTTTTATTCAAATCTTACCATATTTCTTTTAATTCAAACAACCAAACTTTTCACACACTTTCATCTCAAATCATCTTAAATTCACTCTCTCAAATCTACTCTCCAATCCAAACACACCCTTAAGTCAAGTCTTTCTTTATAGGATGTGAGCCACCATTCATATTTTGTTTTCTTTATCCTTTATTACCTCTGCTTATATGTCCACTTCAAGTAAAGCATAGATGAAGAAATAGAAAAGCAATAAATTTCTGCCTCACACAACCACATATTATCACAAGTTGAACTTCATTTTAAGTTTGGACCAAGTAAATAGTCAAGGAAAATAATCAACCTCTAGGGCAAAGATAAGTGGTGTTTATGTCATACCTATTACCTATTCGGTATATTACATTTTTTTTTTCAAAATCACATGAGTTGATTTACAATTTTGTCAATTGTTCGAAAATTTTATTTTAAAATTAAAAATTTAACAAATTTATATAAATTTTATCAATAAATAAGATTTTATACTGGGAAATATATTAAGTCAATATATTTTTAAGTTTTTTTTTCATTTAATCAGTGCTATATTCTTATTTTTAATTTTGTGAACCTAACAAAAATGCGATTAGAAAGTTATATTCTGAATACAAATTTAGTAATACATGATTCAAACATGATATTTTTTATGATTAATTTAATATTATATTGTAAATTTTGTAATAATAAATACATACAACATACTTTTTCTAATAATAATTAGTAAAAAAGTCACTTTATATCTTTATAATCTTTTTAAAAACAATGAAAATAATAATAGTGGTTACACAATAAATAGTTAGTGGTTTGCAATTTATGTTATGAGAGATAAATAATAAAAGGTTATAGAAAAGTAATAGAAAGATGAATGAGTTATATATAATAGAAAAAGTCATAGAAAGAATATAGAGTTATAAAAGTGAAAATAAACATGATGGTAAGAGTTGTAGGTGTTGTAGATCTTAAAGCCACCTAAGGCTTTACAAATTCTTATTAATAGAAGAAGAGAAAAAAAGAACAGCCCACCTTCTTATCCTAAAAAAATTATTCATGTACTCACAGTTCTAACTTAGTTAAATTGAACTTTTTTAGATGTTTTGTAGGAATGAATATCATCTCTCTCTATTAATAATAATTATTTCTTTATGTCTAAATTATATTTATTTCATTTTCACTCTCTTTATTAGGACTTGGTAGACTCTTTTAATTGGAAGAAAAGTGGTTAATATTTGTAGTCAAGTAATTTGGCTCCACCTTGTATTTGGATTGTTTCTGCGTATAAATTTGTTTTTCTCTCTGGTTAATTTCCTAATTAGAATAGAATCCTAAATCCTAATTTTTTATTTATATTCAAAAAGTTTTTTTATTGTAGTTTCAAATTAAAGTATTTGTATGAATATATATATATAAATATTCTTTCAATATATTAATGACTTAGACAACTCATTCAAATCATTCTATCATTTTGTTTAATATTGTTATTTTAAAATAACCTTGATAAACATTTTGAATACCCAAGTATCTATAACACTGAGAATACTACTTGTTTTCTATTTTCATTTGTTAGTTTGAAAGACATTCTCCACTTTATTAAGTCTTCTTTCAACTTTCGAAAATACTTAATTTTTATTTCTTTTGGATGTATGTGTTTGGAATCTTATATTTCTTAAAATATTTTCATATTGATTTCTCTTTACTTGTTTTCAAATTTTTAATTTAAACTAAACATAGTCAAACATTATTTCAAGTTATGTAATTGTAAATATTATTTTTCAGATGTAATATCATGAATCAATTTTGTTTAAAAATATACTATTCTTTTATTGAATGTTTCCATTTATTTTAAATTATTTATCCATTAATCTTTCAAAAATGTTCATTTTCAAACTATACTTTTTTGAACTATATAGTTTATGGTTTAGGTTTCATGTGTCATTTTCACATTCAAACTTTACTTCAAATGCTATCATTTATAACAACTTTTTGAAATATAATTACTCAGACTATTTTTTTATTATTTAATTATTTAAAATGTGTTTAAATATTATTATTATTATTATTATCTGTAATGATGAGTAACTAATTTCTCATATAAACATTGTTTATTAGAAAGAAAGTTTTTCAATTCAAAAGTATTTATAATACAAGGAGGGGTTTTTTCAATAAAAAGTTGAAACTTAAACATTGATTACAAATTATTTATACATATTACTTGATTAAAAAAGAACTATACATCGCCATTTTAAAACTGAGAAAGAAATATAATAACAAAAATCAATCAAATGTTTAAAACAATGTTAAAAATATATGATTAATTTAGAAAAATTTAAAAAGACATTTAACGTACACTTGTTTAAAGATAATATTTAATTATAACTAGTTATTATAGTATAGTTCAACTAAAAACACTTTTATCCAATTTCACAAACATTCATACCGACTCATTTGCTTTTTTTAAGTTAAAATATGTTAACAAGTTATGTTATGAGAATATTTTAAGGGAATAACATATTTTAGTTAAAAGTACAAATAGATATACACAAACCAATCTCATTTGTAAAATTATAAAATAGTTTTTAAGAGTGAGGAAATACAAATATGACTATTTAAAAGGAGAATTAATATAAAGGAAAAGAACTTACCAAAAAAATGAAGTTGTGTTTATTTTATAAAGGTGACATTTTATATATATATATATATATATATAAAGGTATAGTAGAATGGAAAAGTAAAATAGAGTACAAAGTTCAGTTTTCCACAACATTAGAGAAAAGAAAAAAGCGATTGAGAGCGAAGTTACTTGGATGAAATTGTTTGTTGTGGAATGTAATGTTAGGTTTGAATCAATTATTGTTGTTGTGAAGCAAAAGTGACCTTAGACTTATGCACTCACTGCTCTAACGTCCACACACAAACACACCACAGGATAGGAATTGGATGGCTCCACTACATTTTAGGATTTCTTCAACAATTTTTTCCATTAGAATCTTCAGTCAAAAATAAATAAAATTAGTTTATATATAAATGTAAAGAAATTACATGAATGAATTTCTACCAATTAGTTTATAAATAAGTTGGAATTTATTTTCTCTTCTGAAATTAACTTTTTGAAAAATATTTTCTTTCTAGAAGTTTTTACGAAAAAATGTAACCATATGAACCCTAATCATGAAGTCCAATTAAACTAACAAATTTTCAACCAAGAATTGTAGTTAGATAATTTGCTTTCAAGTGTATTTGATTCACATGTTTAATTCCTCAAAAGGTTAAAAATATTGTAAGAAAATTCTCATAATAACCTAGAGATAAGTTAGCCGATCCTAAGAATTTGTTATATAGAGAGAGACACTAAATAAAGATACATTGCAAAGTTAAATTTAAATCAGTTATCAATAATAAATATTTTTAACACACACACAGTATATATATACTTGGGAAAATCATGCACACCTAGGAGCTAATTGACATTTTGAGTATATTTGATTTGAAAAAAAAAAAACGGAATGAAAGAAAGTAAAAAGGGAAAGGAAAGGAAATCGAATGGAAGAAAAAAGAATTGAAAAAAATAAAATTAAAATGAATTTTAAATTGTTTTGGAATGAAAGAAAATTTCTAAGAAAACATATATTCATATAAAATAAAATAGATATTCTAATTAAAAAGTAAAATGCTAAATTCATATAAAAATATCTTTGTTATGAGAAATAATATATACACAAAATAATTAAATAATAATCTTATTTAAATCATTAATCATAAATTATATTATTATATGTGAAACTCTGAAGCAGATTAACTATATATCACATTGGATGAATGAAACTCCTAATAATAACCAAAAGTATATATACTTCCTCTCATTCCTTTTCTCTTTCCTTCGTCTTTTGTGTGTAATAAATAATATGATAAAAAGGTTTAATATTAGTGACTAAAGTGTTTGATATATACTGAGGGTGTTTATATATGACTAGTGAGCCTTTAACTCCACTGGTAGTGGTGAAAAAAAATGAAAAGAAGAGGCAACATGAAGTGACACACCTACATTATATATAGATGGTAGATGCAAGGCTAGGCTAAGCAACTAGATAACCGACATATATGTTGTTTATAAATTCCTTAGCATAATTTGGTATTCAAGAGCGTCAGTCTCATGGATGTTTTTCTTCTTAAAACTCTTATTTCAGGCATTCTTGCCCTGTTAGTGTGCACTTTGTTTTATCAATTTAAGAAAAAACTTGGTGGCAATACAAAGATCTGTAGTGCACCTCAAGCAGCAGGTGCATGGCCTATTATTGGCCACTTGCACCTCTTCGGGAGTCATCAACTTACGCACAAAACACTTGGGGTCATGGCTGAGAAACATGGACCAATTTTCACAATAAAACTTGGTTCATACAAAGTGCTGGTATTGAGTAGCTGGGAGATGGCCAAGGAGTGTTTCACTGTCCATGACAAAGCTTTCTCCACCAGGCCCTGTGTTGCAGCCTCAAAGCTAATGGGCTACAACTATGCCATGTTTGGCTTCACTCCTTATGGTCCTTACTGGCGTCAAGTTCGGAAGTTAGCAACCATTGAGCTTCTGTCTAACAACCAGCTTGAGCCCCTCAAAAACACAAGAACGTTTGAGTTAGATGCTGCAATAAGGGGGCTCTACAAGTTATGGTCGAAAGAAGGGTGTCCAGAGGGAGAAGTTTTGGTAGATATGAAGCAGTGGTTTGGAGATTTGACACACAATATTGCTATCAGAATGGTGGGAGGAAAGCCGTGTTGTGGGGATGGTGATGGTTATGCAGATGGTGAAGCAAGAAGGTATAGGAGAGCTATGAGAGACTGGGTATGTTTGTTTGGGGCGTTTGTGTTGTCTGATGCATTTCCATTTCTGGGGTGGCTAGATATCAAAGGATATGAAAAGGATATGAAGAGAACTGCAAGTGAATTGGACACTCTAGTTGAAGGTTGGCTAGAGGAACACAAAAGGAAAAGAGCTTTGAGCGTGAATGGAAGGGAAGAACGGGATGATTTCATGGATGTCTTGCTGAATGTTCTACAGGGTACAGAGATTTCTGGTTATGATTCAGATACCATCATCAAGGCCACTTGCCTGGTACGTAAATGTTTAGCTATCTTCTTTTCACTGCTGCTTCTTGCTACTATAAACTCCTGCATGTTATCTGATAAACATACAATTGGATTCCAAAAGAAATTTAGGACTTCGTCCTATAAACCGTGTAATTTAGGACTCGCTAATCAGGAGCCTTGTGGTAAAAGAAAAGAGATAAATCATACCGTATCTGGCGAACCACTTTTATAGATCGATATTGACATGTAAAATTCAAAAGGAATTATTCCAACAGAAACACAAGAGTACAAGACATAAATTTGGAAAAGATTGACATATAATATCGTTTGAACAGTGATTCGAAAAATGCTAGAAGAGTACAATTTTGTGTTGACGAAAACCATTACCACTATCCCGTGACTTGTGTCAAAATTTCCCTGACTTTTAATTTATTGTTCCACCTTGCTTCTCATTATTTCGTAAGATAAACTGTTAATATTTTGGCTCGTCTATTCAAGTCTTTTCACAAGGACCAAATAACATGTCAAAAGCTACTAGTTTTGCAAGTCCAGTAGGGTCCACTTCCTTAGAAGGAAATCTCTCTTCTTTTAACATCCTTCTGTCTCGCAAATATCAAGAGTTATCAACACACGTAACCAAAATCAACTTCTCCAAATTTTACGTTATGTCTTGCAATCTGATTCAGTATAACACCCTTCTCCTTCTTCTGTTCACAACAAGAAAATCTGAGCTTTTGGTGCACATCACCTTTTTGATTGACATCCAACTTTGAATTACAACCATGGTCTTGTATATCTTTTGCAGAATTTGATTTTAGCAGGAACTGATCCCACCATGGTCACGCTAACATGGGCGCTATCTCTGCTGCTCAACCACCCAACGGAACTTAAACGAACCCAACATGAACTGGATACTCTAATTGGGAAGGACAGGAAAGTTGAAGAATCTGACATAAAGAAGCTAGTGTACCTCCAAGCCGTTGTGAAGGAAACTCTGCGCCTGTATCCACCAAGTCCCATTATCACCCTTCGAGCAGCCATGGAAGACTGCACCTTTTCATGCGGCTATCACATTCCTGCAGGCACACAATTAATGGTGAATGCTTGGAAGATCCATCGGGATGGTCGTGTTTGGAGCGACCCTCATGATTTCAAACCTGAAAGGTTCTTGACAAGCCACAAAGATGTTGATGTAAAGGGTCAAAACTATGAGCTCGTCCCTTTCAGTTCTGGAAGGCGAGCATGCCCTGGGGCCTCACTAGCTCTGCGTGTGGTGCACTTGACCTTGTCTAGACTCTTGCACTCTTTCACGGTTGCTTCTCCTTCAAATCAAGCTGTTGACATGACAGAGAGCTTTGGACTCACAAATTTAAAAGCAACCCCTCTCGAAGTTCTCCTAACTCCACGTCTAGAATCCAAACTTTATGAGGACTAGATTATATTATGCTAGATGTACAGGAAGCCTCTAGGTTCTGAAATCGGGGCTTTCCGTCTTGTAATAACAATGGCATGTGTAATGAAGTTGCACTCTGTTATAAAAAGCTGGTGCAATTTGTAGTACTCTTGATAATTCTGAACTTTTAAAAAAAGTAATGCAAATCCTTCACGAATATTATCTCTTTTTAATGCCATTCACAAACAGGATAACGCCATAAAGTCCAGTTAAAATCGAAGGCTTGGATGAAATATCACCGTAGTACATGTACTGCACACAAAACCAGGTTTGCAACTCAAACATAACTTGATGGACTGACAAAATGTGATATACAACTTCTATCATGAAGATGTTACCTAACAATATGAAAAATAAAAAATGAATTTGAACATTACACATTGATCTGTGGTATGTGCTGATTGACTCACCAGCATACTCTCTAAATTGCTGGAAACCTTATCTACACGTGTCTAACATCTACTGAATCCTACAAGTGGAGATAGCTAGTACAAGAAACGATCCATTTTACTCCTAGTTAGTAATATGTACACGAACAGATGTCAATCCATACACAAACATGACTAACACCTCCGGCCTGAATTAGAAATCAATGAGAGAATGAACTCGCCTCAGTGCTATACATCGAGTACTCACTCAAGCTAAAGTTTGGTCTCTCTTCGTTCCACTTCAAAATCTCCTTGGCGTATTTAAGCGCCGCATCAACACTACCAGGCTCCAACCCCTTCACCAGGGACACATACAACTTTCGTCCGGTAAGAGATGAATAAAGCCTTTTAAACTTAACCGCTATGTAATGGGAAGCCAGCTGACCAAGGGAGGGATTATTATTAATGCTGTTGCTATTGCTGTTGGGACGATTGCGACTGATTATTGGATGAAAATCAGAGAACCATTCACACTTGGTCAAAGGAACTTGTTCAATTTTCTCCTCAAACAGATCAAATTTGTTTAATATCAACAAGAAGTCCATTTGCTCAAAGGTTGGATGAGTGACAATGGTTTCAAAAAACTTCTTGCTCAATATCATCTTGTTAGAGGGAGAACCATTCCCATTGAAAGAAAACTGATCGTAGTCACTCAAGGCAACACAGAAAATAGCCATTTCAACATCCTCAAACATCTCTAGCCACTTGCAATTTTCTCCTAGTCCCCTTGCATGCACTCTAATTAGTTGATACCTGATAACCAGCAAAAAAGTATGAATCAGAAACATCAAATAAAGGCCCATGTTAGGGAACTCATAATAAATATCCTTATGATTCAAATTCACAGATAAGAAAATCAGCAACATCATAGGATATTTCTGGCATAAATAGACATGCATGAGGGAACAGCCACATTTCGCCCATTTGAAACAAATACACAAAAATGGTAACACATCTTCCTCATAAGAAACAGAGTTTGCTTTTAACAAACTAAACCTGACCATAAAAATCTCCACAATAGCCATTACAGCAGTATCGGCACTTCTATTCCAACGAACATACAGATTGATCTAAAATATAAAAAATAGAAACACTAAAACTAAAAAGTGAGAGCACTTCATATCCATGTCCACAGAGATGGCAAAAATATTTCTCATCAACGCCATAGGCTCCTTACTAAAATTCTACCACACTTTCCTGTATTTTGTTTATTAAGGTATTTTTCAATAATGCCATTATTTTCTTGTTTATTTTGGTAATTTCACTGATGCTATTATTTTCATAGAGAAAACAATTATCAATTTGGTTTAATCAGAGCCAAAACACACTTTTGGCGCATAACAGGAGGCACAAAAATATTTTCACCTACCTAACAAAAGAATCATGGCGATCAGTAGTGTCAACGGTTTCCTCGGAATCTGATTGGGGAAATGAAAACTCCGCACAGGCCACCCCATTAGATGAAGTAACTCCCTCAGCATAAAGGATATCTAAATCTGAGGGTTCATAGTCCGTCCTTAATATTTTAACAGCCTGAAACAGAACTTGTCATAGTCAGCGACAACAGTGTCCATGAACAGCACAACTTGTCAAGATACTAACCCAACCATTTTATTTCTACAAGATGAAATATAGAAATGGAAACCTATAAGAACACAAGGAAGTAAGATGGAGCAACAATAAAATAATATTCACCATGCATTCTAATAATGCTTAAGAAGCAGTTTTAACTTATCCTCACTAACTGCTGAATTTGCTAGACAGAAATTTATTTGTTACTATGCAAGTTTAATGCTTCTGTCCGATATCCATTGTACAATAGTCGCTACCTCCCTGAGAAATTATCCTTTTACAACCAAGCTTCACCCAACAGTCAAACACCTACTACTCTCGTTAAAACTTATCAAACCAAAAGTAGAACAATTATATTTACCCCTCCATTGTTTTCCCCGTATTTGCAGAAGAAATTGAATTGACCATAGAGAAAAAATCCCTTATAAAAATGAAAAGTGGCTATTCCATAAAGAACTCAACTATTAACAACAATTAAATGGGTTACACATAAAAGGGTTTTACACAATTAATTTGACAACAGCATAAATGCTAAATAATATAATTAAAGAATTATCTTACCCGCTCTAAGAAATAACTGGCAACACTAGGCAGCATTTCCAATTCGCTTCTTCTTTCATATGTGGCCTTAATGGCAGCATCATTCCATAATTCCTCAATCAATGGTGCATACTCACGAGTAGCAGCTGGAAAGATAGCATCAAGTTTGCCAGATACCATAGTTTTCAGTAACCAATCAGAGAACGCTTTCAATCTTGGGCCAATTGAATATACAGTCTTATCATCATGTTTTGGACCATTTCCTGTAGAAAACCATAATTGTAACTCAATCTTTAAGTATAAACGAGCAGAAGGACATATAAACATAATTATGAACATCTCAAACAAACACAAGTATACTGCAAGCCATTTTGAACTAACTCATGACAACCAAATGGGGCACAATAGGAGCTTTAAAGTCAAACCTCAATAAAAAGCACATATTTCTGAGGATAAGAGAGATAGTAAATGCATCCTACCTGTGCTGTCAAGTACAGCTGACCGCCTTTTTTTCAAATCCCCCAAACTTTCATCTTCAAAACGCTCCCGTCCCTCAAGCAGTATGCCAAGGTAGGCATAAACATTGCTCTGAATGGTCAACTTTATATTTTCATGCTCATCTTCCGAGAATGGGACACTTTTGTAAAGAATCTTTGCCTGCCACAGATATTTGCAATTCTGTGAATACATTGAATATTCCCGACATCTCAATTGGTGACTTAGATTTTACATTGAGGAGGGGCTTGTCAAAATCCCATTTAAACAATTCCTTAAGTACCATTAGTAATCGCATACTACATCCAACTATTAAGTCAGTTGTCAATTACAGCCAAAAATAGGCCTTTTCTAAACAAGGAAATGCCAGATGACACAAAAGAGAGTAACACAATTGTGCATCCAATTAAAATTTATAACAACATTTGCAGAATTGACACTACTACTGCACACAATATATTGTGATTAACTAGGGTAATACTACTAATGTTTACTGTTTAGAAAACACAAGGAAGTTTCTTTTCTTTCATTTTATTAAGTGATTGAAGGTTAGTACTAATGTTTATTTCCGTAGCAGGTGCCTACAGACCATATTTTGTCCAATTTAATGTAAGTGTCAATTCAAAGAAAGTATTGAAACCTGACTTGATTCACAGACTCAATTATGAAGTAAAATGTCACCTGCTTAAAAATAGTGCTCGTTCCAGATCCACTACAACCAACTAAGAGAATCTTCTGAACCACCCCATGCTCAAGGTAGTCAGGAATTGGTCTGCTGGCTAGACTGGAGGGTTGTTCTCCCAAAGAATTTGAAGATTTAGAAGGAACTGGCAAAGACAGGAAAGCACATACAAGCTTCGTTCCAGCCTAACAAGCAGAAATAAAGAAGTGCATAGTAAATAACGTTTGGCAGGAAGAACATAAGAGAAAGTACCTCCCCCACCCCAAAAAAGTAATAGAGGTTACCTTCCCCCATATATAACCTCTAGTATTCCTCTGCCCCTCTTCTTGGTAGGAACCATCCTCATTGACCCAAAAATGTGGGTTGCCGGCACACTGAACTCCTGCCAACTGCACAACCAAAACAGAATCCTTTCAACGATTTTGTTTAAGAATAAACAAGGTATGATTACTAACAGAGAGCCTTTCGGTATAAATCTTCGACCTGCAACATTCGAAGCTCCACTTTTGTTATTTCTCGACCATTGATGAAAACTTGAGTGTTTCCATTACTAGCATCCGCTTGGATGGGGCCTCCAACATTAAGATGTGGACTTATAATTCTGGAAGGCTTCTGTCCCTCCTGTGAAATCATAAACCAGTCAGCATTCTAGATGACACTAAAAAACCAGAAATCTGTATAAATCCCAAATGCACGTAGAAAAATCAAATAGATAATAAATAATAAATACCTTCCCCCAAAGACCAGATACTTTATCATACCAATAGTTTCCCGGCTTCAACTTCTTCGGAGGGTTCGGGGAGTTCTGCAACGTAACCAGTTCCTCGTAAGAAAGTGGATGGCCATTGACACAAACATACTCAGGTGGAAGCTGATTAGCTTCACAAAACCTCTCCGCTTTCATTATCTGCCGAACCTCCAATTCGTTAAGCAAACGCTTGAGCATCCGAGAGCACTTCCCCAGACTCCCTCGTTTGGTCTCATCAATCGGGAATCCAATGCAAGTCACACATTTCCTCCCCTCGGGCATAGACCCCATAGCTCTGAGCACACAATTACCACAGTATTTCGCATCACAAACAAGACAAACTTCTTTCTCAGTAAACCTATTCCCCTTGAAGCACCTATAACAAGACCCCTTCTTCCCCTTCGTGAGAGGTGCCCTTTTAACAGGTTTACTCACACTGTCTTCCACATCAAACTCCTCATCCAAGGCATCGTCATCGGAGTCCACATCGAACTTAACAACCGGGGGGCGCTTAGAATCGATATCCTCGGCCTTCAGAGAAGAAACCCGAGTTGACGGATACTCCAAACTCAACACTGACTCGGTGGATGCCCAATCTTGCTGATTCAACTCGTTGAAATCCAAACTCTCTTTTCCATCCAAAGCCCTCAGCACGCCAGAACTTCTCCCTGACTTGTCCCAAAACTCAGCGGTGCTAGAGCTTCTAGTTTCTTCTAGCACTCTCGAACTTTCACCCAAATCGGACAAGTCACCGGAGGCGTCGTTCCCGGTGGAGAACTCAAACGCGCCGGAGCTGCTCAGCTCGCCGGAAAGCTCCCCCGTGTTGCTCTGCAAATCTCGGTGCTCGAATGCGATCACGGAAGTGGGAGAGACCGTCGTTTCCGAGGCTAACTTGGAAACCCTAGGTTCGGAGCCAAGTGTTCTGAGAGGGTGCTGCTGCTGCGGCGGCAAAAGCGGCTGCACAACCGGCAATGAGAGAGCGTCGGAGAGAGGAACCTGGGAAACGACGGCAGCGACCGGAATGCTGTCGACACTGATCGGCACCGCCCGAGGAAGGTCGTAGGTTAGCGGCGGGCCGTCGTACTCAACGGCGAATGAGTAGTCGGCAGCTTCTGGCGCCGCCGGCGACATGGTGGAAAACGGTGATGCGGGGAAACCCTAATCTAATGAGAATCGGAACATAAGAAAGGCATGAAAGCAAACAGGAAGCATTGGTAAATGAAGATTGAGAGAAGGGTTAAACGATGAGAATAACAACAATAGTGCAGTGCTTAGTGTGCGGTGATTAGAGATTAGGGAAGGAAGGAATGAATGTGAATGAGTGTGAAGAAAGCAAAAGGTGATTTTAGGTGAGGAAGACAGGGAAAGAGAATAATAATGATATTATTATTAGAATATAATAATAGAATAAGAGAGGGTGGGTGGGTGATTGGAGAGCGAAGGAAGGAAAAGGAAAGGAAAACAAAAACGGGACATGAATTGGGGAATCTTTCTTCTTTTTTGTTATTGGGATGGCCACGTGGGGTCTCAGCTGCTCAACGCTTTGTCCTTTTATGGTTCCCACTTCCCATCCTATCTAATCCACTCTTCCTTTTTGGCACACAAATTCCTTTACTGTTAAACTGCTGTTCCAAATTAATGCATACTTACTTTAATATTTTAAATTTACAATAAATAAGAGTTTCATCTCCCAAAAAAAATTTGTTGTCTTAAACCAGCATTTATGTTTAGAATCCAATATTTACCAATGTGTTGCAAATTGTAATTTTAAATTACTTTACTATTAATGTACATAAGAAAATGTTTTTATAAGCATAAATTATATTTTAACTTATATATAAAAAATAATTCATATTTAAAAGTATACTTAATCTATTTGGGTTAAAGTATTGTAATATTTTTGTTACCATAGACTTGGTGCATAAACACACAATTAGGTGTGGAAAGCATAAAAACACAAATGTGAGAAGAGAAGGTATCAGAAAATTTCTCCATACATGCTAACTAATTAACCAATCTATTGTTACACAGATGTTTGTGTCGTAGGTTGTTACACATATGCAACTAGAATCTCTTGGAGCCGGATCTCCTGAATGATGGGACTCTGGGGAAGTGATCAATACTAAGTCTAGGTGGTTGGTGGTTGTTTTGTGCAGTTGCATTCTCGGAAACCTTCCACACCTTAACGGACTTATCCAAACTACCACTGTACAAGATCCACCGTCGCTCGTTACACATGGCGTCGGGATCCCGCTCCGCCGCCAGACACTTAACCGGGCCAGTGTGGGCCGACAAAACATTAATGCACGTGTGCTCCTCACTCAGTGACCTCTTCCACACACATATGGACATGTCGGCGGACCCGCTGAACACCAAACTTCCGGCTGCGGCCAAACACAAAACCGCCAACTTGTGCCCCCTCAATACGCCCCTGTGCTCCAGATTCGTCTCTCTCGCCCAATAATTCACCAACCCATCGGAAGACCCAGCGTATAAGAAATCCCCCTCGTCGTTCATGGCTAACGCCGTCACCGCACACTCTTGCTTCAACAATGTGTGCGAGAAAAAATGTTTCGTCCCTTTCCCTTGAACCTCCCGCCGCCAAATCTTAACCGTGCCATCGGCTGAGCCCGTGAAAACCAAGTCCTCCAACCCCACAACAAGCGCATTAACAGCATCGTCATGCGCTGCCACAGACTCTAGACACTTGAAATTCGACGTTCGCCACACTTTGAACGTTTTATCCCACGAGGCAGAGTATATATAAGCATGATCCTCTGTTACGCCCAGGCACGAAATGGCGTCGTAGTGTTTAATCCACAACACATTGCGGTGTCGTTTCACCTCCACGTAATTACTTGGTTTCACCGAACATTTAATGTAGTTTCTTAACGTTGGCAATGTCGCCACACGCTTGTGTAGTTGGTCGTTTTTTCCCGAAACTTTCCACACTCTTATCCTTCCATCTTGGTGTCCCGTGAGGATCTTTTCCCCCGCAATCACAATCGCTTTCACGAAGCCGCTGTTGGATTTGAACCCCGTGAACTCCTTCTGGTTCTTCCACACGCGAATGTTTTTACTTTCTGAACCCGTGTATAACAAGTCCTTGGTTGCAGCGAGCGAGTAAATGTGACCCTCTTCTCGGACTAGGGACCCTATTAGAGCCTCGTTCTCGTTGGAAATGAGAGAGTCTTCGTTCATGTGAGAGGACCATGGGGATTTGGCTAAGGGAGAAAGTGAAGGGTCGTAAGAAGCATTGTCTATTGTCACAGGATCCAAATGAGGTACACCCAACGTGACAGGGCTGTTTTTTCTTGGATGGTTATCAGAGTTATAACCATCGAATTCCTCTTTCTTTGACTTTCCAAACTTTCTTCCATGGGAACTTCCTTCCTCTAAGAACCCGTGCCCCTTTATCGATGACCCTGTCATTCTTATGTTCCCATGCAAGGATTTTTGCAGCTAATTTCTGGTATTGGGATCTTAGTGAATTAATGGATAAATGTTAATGCTAATGATTACTTGAGGTGCCAAACCGCCCAACATCATTGAATAAACATTGGGAGGTTTGGTATTGAAGTTGACAAAGAACTTTGTTTTGGACGGAGTGGTTGTTGGTGACTTGTTATCTGATGTTGTTGTCTAATTATGTTGTGCCACGTTTTCTGTGTATATGATGACTATGACTACGTGGGTTAACTTCCATGTCAAATTTATGCTAACCTTTAATTAGGGAGAAGGTTGCAAGATTAGGTAACCAGGGAGCATCATGTTATGATTAACTTAATATGAGGAAGTACAAATTTTAGATATGTTGAACGAGTGAACGAAATTATTTGACCTTATAAAAGGAGTTTGATTTAGTCAATAAACTAAAATTGTAGTTTCACCCACTTCCAAAAGAAAAAGGACTAAAATTGGTGGTTTATTTCCTATAAATCTTGTGTATTTTCTCAAGTTTTACCAAAACAAGAAAGTTTGTCACAACATCTACACAGGGTCCGCGTGAAATTGTGCAAACATTAAACCCTTATACACCAGTAGTTAGTTAAGTAAGCACTTGGTTAATGGGGAATATAAATGTTGGAAAATATTTTTAGTTTATGATCACTAAGGATGCTGATGAAATATAATAGGGATTTAATATTTTATAAAACGAATACAATCCAAGTATTAAGAATGTTATTGTAATTTTTTTATTATGTTTAAATTTTTTTGGGATGTGAGGTAGTAGTTATCTTGTACTGTATCAATCATTGTTTATTTATTTCGAGCTGAAAAAAATAATATAATTAAACATAATTAACTTTTAAATTTTCAAGATATTTTTAACTGGTTGGTAATAAATGTTTATGAATGTCTAAAATCATTATGTTTTTTATTGACTTTCTACAATCTTATTCTATTGTAAGAGGTGAAGTGATGTGACTATAGTATGATTTTGTAACATCAACTTTAATAATAATAATAAAATTAGTTTCTAAAATTCTAATTAGTTTTATAAAACATGATATTGTTTTATTTTTTAAAATACTAAAACAAAAATCAAATTAATCATGTACAAAAACAATATAATTCGGTAAAATAATTAAAAAAGATTAAATGATTATATTGCCTGAGTTAATATTAAGAATTCAATTGAAAAGTATAAAGATTTTAGATATTTAATAAAAAATATTTTTTAATAGAAATTTAATTAAAAATATAAACATTTAATAAAAAACAAAAGGTATTAATATAAATTTAATTAAAAATTATCTGAATTTATATATAACTTAAAATTTAATTATGTGATTTTTAATATTGAAACACAAAAGAATCACCATGCAAGATAACAATCACTTAACTTGGTTAATAACAAAATACAAAAATTTAATTAAAAAATATAAAAATTTTGAATACTTAATATAATATTTTTTAATAAAAAATAAATTAAAAATACATAAATGTATAATAAACTTCAAACTTAATTAATTAAATAAAATGAAAGAAAAAATATTTTAATTTTTAAGTTATTAATGAAAATATTAATGACTCGTATATTTTCTTTCTCAAAATTTTATCTTTTTTTCATATTTTCTCTTACCCCCACCCCCCCCCCCCCGGTCGTTATAACCCAAAATTACATAGAAGTTGATAGCCGTTTTTATTCCATGTTTTTTCCTATCTACATCATCATTTTAATTAAAAATAAAAACAATATATTTTGTTAAAACACTTTTTTGAACATATATTTTTCATGGTTGAAATTTGTAGAAAATTACTTTTTTTTTTCTAGGATCACCCCTTATATGGTCATCTCTCGCTCAATTCAATGGTGTTTGAAACATTTTAGCCAAATAGTAAAATGTATATTGCACAAAATGTGCTACAGGCATTTTTAAAAATTTCCATTGATAGTGGGACACCCCGAAACTGAAGACACCATTCCCAGTAAGAGACAACGAAAGACTGGATAAATTTTTGATTGACAGAGAGTCTGCAACCCAATATTTTCATCTAATCATCCTAAGGGCTCTTTTTCTTAATCTTTTATTGAATAGTATAATTTATATTTTAATTAAATATCTCAATTCGATATTTTAATATTAAAAGGTTGTTGTAATTTTGTTATTTTAAAAAGTTAATTAAAGTTATCTTTCATCCTCTATCAAGTAAACATCCGCTTCACAACTTTATGTTAACATAATAATACATCAATATATATAATAGAGTCTTAAATATGCACGTTTTCATGTGATATACAAGCGATATTTTCAAAATTAAAAAAAAATAAGACGTAATTATATGTTATATAAATATTAGTTGGAACCATAATGACTTTTATCATGTAATAACATCTTAGATAATTAAAAACAATTAGTAATTGATAATATAAATAGGATAAGAAAATAAAAAAATATTTAAAACAAGTCTTCTGCTACACTTTCTTCAATATATAAAAATAAAAATGTTATTATATTAGTTTCATGCACATTGTAATCATACCCTTTACCCGTTTGAAATAAATCAAAGTTAAATTTTCATATTAACAATTTAAGGAGAAAAGTTATCTTCTTCTGGTTACTAAATCTTAATTCAAATAAATTTACGAAATTGTTAATCAAATATAAATAAATGAAGAACAAAAATAAATTAGATTTTTTATCAGTAAACTAAATTAAACTGAAACATACACTGAAATTTTAAAAGACAAATGGTATGTCCTAATTCGACTTGTCATATATACTCTCTCAATATGAAGTGTTGGCTACATTTTTACGGGTTAAATGTATTATTTATCGATAAGATACAATAAAAATATAATATTAGACACCGATTTGATATTTAAATTTTGTATGCCTCACAAACATGTTTCATTTCTTGAGGAAACTACATCGATTTTGATCTGCAAAACTTGAAAATATTAACACTAATATATATCATTAAAATATTAAACTTTTGTTTATGTGAGTTGAGAGAACTGACATAAGTAAAGACAGAGCCATTAGTTTACTTGAAAAAAGGAAAACTACTAACATAGCCCATTGTTTTTCTGCCAAGTCGTTTCCATCAAAGGATATCGCTATCAACCATATCTTCAATAATTCTAGCTCCTGCACTCTACTTCCTAATCCTTGTCTCTGGTTTCTTAATTTTTTTTAGAGGGGAGGTTCTGACTTCAGTGATCTGAGTGCCAAAACTTGAATTATGAAGGAATATCTCAGAAAGATTCCAAGATCTATATGGGCCATCACACCTTCATCTTCAAAATAAAGACAGTGACTTTACCCACAATTTGGTAAATGCAGTAGATGTACAACACGTATTTTTAATTATATAATTGTATATATACACAGTTAAAATAAAAATTAGTTTAAAGTGAAATAATCATAAAAAAAAGTTGCATAACCTAACAAACACTTTTAAAAGTTACGTGACTTTTAAATCTATTGTTTGACATCACAGAATACAGGCAGCAGAATATCTTTGGTGGTTTCATGAAAATGCGGTGAATGTATCAAAAACCTTTTATCAGTTATCACGCAGTTTTTGTCTCTTGGACGATACTTACGTCCGCATCCCTTGTTTGAGAAAAACAACAGGCTGTGGTTTGAAGAGAAGCCAGAAAGTGAAACCCCGTACTATTGTTAATTTGTCCTTATATATTTCAACTTCCTCCACCATTTCAACACTCATGTCCTGGGCTAAGCAGCATTCTACTCAAACTAAAACCAAAAGCAAAACCAAAATGGCTTTCCAGATTTCCAGACCCGAATCAGAGGCTGACAAGTCTAGCAGCAGATACCTGCAAGAGAAGGACTCTGACCCAGTTCACGGTGTCTCAAGCCAGCTCCAGCTGAAGTCCTCCTTGTCTTCCAAAGCATCATCACAAACCCTTAACAAACAAGAAGTTCTTCATCGTATCCGACACCGCAAGTCCCTAAACAGAATCAAAGGCGCTTTTGAGGGTCTTCTGGGCAGCTCCAAAGGCAACACAGCCTCAGCTCAAGAGCAGATTTGGCTGGAACAATATGATATTTTCTCTGCTCCTTGAAATATATGCAACCAATTACAACAATGAAATTGTATCATCATTCGTCAAACTACTAGTTTTAAACGTTCAAGAAATGATTGTCATTGTAAATGAACAATAAGATTTAATTTGTAGGTCGAGCCACGATCAATATTAGATCAAATGTCAGGCAGAATCCCTTCAGCTCAAAACACCTACTTTATATGTGGCTTTTTTATTCTTGCTGTCCATTGAGATATTTCAACCATTTTAAGTTCTATAACATAAATTCTTAGAGACTACAATTAGCGCAAGGCAAAAGTACGAATTGGACGAGGGTGAAAAACAATTTTAATACCACGGGTGATGAGGAAATCAGACAAGCCCCCAGTGCTACTCCGACATCTAAACAAAAAGAAAATAGGGCAAAACTACTATTTGTTTCCAGCACTTCATATGCGGATAAATAAATTTCTTTCTGTTGGATTCACAATTGAGAAATATACCTTTCGTATAATTTCTTTCTTTCTACCCCTCGCTCTTCCACTCATCCACACAAACAGAAAAGAGAAACCCTCCATTTTCTTCTTATTTTTGTCCAATAAGATAATTTTTTACTCAATTCCACTTTCAATTTATCCTTCCTATTTTTTGCTTGTATTGCACTTCTAATCCAAACATTACAATATCCATAGATTACAATTCAGCAGTGTGGGCCAACAGCAGCACCAATCATGACAGCTTAAAAGTAAATATTGCAACAATAACCTCACTGGCAAAAAATGTAGACAACGCAATGAACATTCTCATTTCCTGCCAAGCACCCCTGAACTAGAAAGAAGACGGAGTGCTCGGCTGGAATTGTTCAAAACTGAAGACGATCTTGGAACTGACATTTTCTTTTCCTTCAAGAAATCCAAGGCACTGTTTGTGCATTGAGGAGGACCTATTTTGCTCAAAATAACAGGCTTCAAACTGCAAATCACGGTGGGAACACACAATAAATATAGGAAAAAAAGTGACATGAATGCATCGTAATATAAATGAATGCAATTAAAAATAATGTAATTAAAAAGAATAAAATCTCTAACCCTAATTTCCTTGATTTTCTCTTCCTTGAAGTGGTAGACTTTGTTTCATCTTTCTCCTCCATAGTGTCAGGAAATGAAACATGACTGCAAATGAATTATAGCCTTAGAGATTTGTTCCAATAAAAATACATATTTCGCACGAGAGAAAAAGAATGTCAGATCTACATACCTCTCACGAGCTGCAAGCATTTGGACAATGTCCTCGGGGAGAAATCCATCAGCCGTATTCGGTTTTTGCTCAGTTTCAGAATCTATTACATTTTTAGATTTTTTACCAGCTTTAGATGGTCGAGGAGTTATGTTTTGGGCCCATTTCCTCCGACGCTCTTTTGCTTCGCGCACAACCCTACCATTCAAATACGTAAAATCATTTAATCAGGCACTCAATGAATTTGATCTGCAGAAGACCAAAAATATATCCTACAAAGTGACTTCAAGAAAGCTTGTGAACATACAAGTACAGTATATCTTAACCTGTAAATGCTAAGCACATATCCATCCATAATTTAAGAAACAATTGATAGTATCATATCCCTACATGAATTTGCAGACTCTCACATTTCACAAATGTAGAATTGAATAGCCCTTTATGTATACGCTGAACAGGCCCAAGTTTGTTCATATTTCTTGAATATTTTTTCAAACCCATCAAGCACCTAAGTTAATTAATGAATAACACTGAACAGCAGAATGAGAAGCTTGCAAAATCGTGTCTTGCAATAAAAGAGAACTAGAGAATCTACTCCGTAACATTCGTTGTCCTACTCCCTCCTTCCCCAACCACCCCCTCAATGGTATTTAGACCAACCTTGGAATTATCCCAGAATCTATCTACATTGGGGAGTTTTTGTTCAACTCTGCTGAACCATGTTTCGGTAACATATTACTGAAGATGCACAAGATCAGTTTTTTTATTTATTTATAAAAAAAAAAAAAAAAAAAAAAAAAAAAAAATTTTTTTATTATAAAATAAAAAAAAAAAAAAAAAAAAAAAAAACATCAAAAACCATATTAAAATAATCTTTTTTTTTTTTTTTTTTTTTCATCATTTTTTT
>Ga0099825_1003522_pt1 | contig 20813 bp, 10 predicted proteins | sample SiratroredBW_FD_76838 | JGI IMG/M metagenome (GOLD analysis project Ga0099825, IMG submission 76838) | Root nodule microbial communities of legume samples collected from California, USA - Siratro red BW | ecosystem: Host-associated > Plants > Roots > Nodule | place: USA: California | collected... | reverse complement strand
ATAAAATATATATATATATATATATATATATATATATATATATATATATATATATATATATAACTTATAAATCTACTTTATGTTTAATTAAAAAATAATGATTTGATTCAATCCACTTAAAATTAGAGAAAAGGAGGAGAAAAAAAATCATTTTTTATATTTTCTTAATAAGTTGAATTATTACATTATAAGATAGTATGAGTGTTATATATATGCTTATGTATATTCGACTATTTTTATGGATATGGTTTATTTTAAGTGGAACGATCAAATAATTTAACGAATTATAAGTTTAATTAGGTAAGTCGGTTATTCAGGTAGATGATTTTGTTTTATGATAATTAATAAAAATAAACAAGTTTTAAGTTTCACATTTTCACTAAAATTTATCAATTTACATAATTTAGATTTATTTTGATAATTTTACCTCTAAATAATCTTATTTGGATTAAAATATACTTAAAAAAGATTAAAAAAATTATCGAAAATTATCAAGAGATTCTAAGTAGTTATTAAAATATTATTATTTTAATATTTAAGACTTTAACCACCTTTTTCATATTGTCTCTTAAGATTTTTTATTTGTTTACTTCTTTTCTTCTCTTCTTATTTGATGATATTTTCTTTATATAGATATTTAAAAATATCATAAAAGCATGTTTCTAAAGTTAATGTTTCTTAAAGTTTTTTTTAAAGAGTTGTGTTTTTATGATGATATTTTTTAATTTGTGGTATTTTAAGTGGTTAAAACACACCCTTTTATCAACATGATTGACTATGTCTTACTAACATTAAAAAAATTATACTTGTATTGTATAAACTTGTTATAAAACAATTGTTAAGGTCAGTTGTAAGTGATATACAATATGACATTCTATTGATGTATTTAGTGTATAACAATTTTTAGTTTGTTTTTGTTATACTTTATTTGAATTTGAATAGTGCAAAGCTTCATCATGTTTATATGAGAGATATATGTTGTTAGGCACTGCAACATAGGTGTCTCATCTTAGTTTTATTCAAAGAGTTGTCTATTATTCATGACTTAGTCTATGTTACGTCAATGTACATTTAGTTTTTAACATCTTCTCTTTATTCTTTTATCTCACATTTTTTTTTCTTGATATAATATTATTTTATCACAATGTTAATTCTACTCGTTTTAAAGAATACATGTTTTCATGTTATAAGGATAAGTTTTTTAAAGATTGTGAAAAATATAATTGTAAACATATTAGGGTTTAGGCATATTACATCATCATTAGGTGATTACTAATTTATTTGTACCATACATTTAATATTTTTTATTTTTTTTAGAATAGTCTATTGTCTTTCTTCTTAATTACTTCACGTTATAAAAACCGTCTATCATAACTTCATTTATCATTTAAACATGATATTTCTAAAAATTTATTAATTTCTTTTCATCATAATTAAATATTATTTTAAGATTATTATTTAAATTTCCTGTATATTATATAAAACATATTAAAGAAATTAATTATTTTATTCATTATTATCAATTTTTAAATATTAAATAAAAATTAAAAAATATGTAAACTCTTCTTTATGTTTATATATAAGAGATTAAAAAGACATAATATACTAAAATTACCATAAAAATTACGTGTATCTTCACAATTTCAGAGTCTATATACTAAAATCACATAATAATCAATATAATCGCTACGTCATCTTTTAAGGGTCTATGTAAAAAAGAAAAAACATTAAAAGAAACTAAAATCTACCAAATATTTATTTAGAGACTAAAAATCAAAGTCTCTAAAATTAATGAACTAAAAATATATTTTATCAAAAAAATAACATCACAAAAAGAAATTAGGGTTTTTCGTCTTGGGCTCTCTCGGGAATTGGATTAAACCCAACTCGGCTGGCTACCCTACTATATTTAAAGTTATCACTCTTACTCTTCTGGACACACAAAAATTTCCAAAGCCTTTATTTTTCTCTAAGGTACGCTCTCACTCTCTCTCACCTCTCACATTAGTTAGTTAGGGTTTTTGGGCAAATAAATAAATTTTCTGCGATTCCCGTCTTTGAATCTTTGAAACACTCAAGTGGGGTTAGTGATAAAGGGGTTTTAGGACATTGGTGGGTTTTACACCTTTTTCGTTTTTTGTTTGTTGAGTTAATTTATTGACGATTTTAATTTTGAAAGCGAGTTGGTTGAGGAAGATGAGGCCGATTTTTGCTGGAAACTTGGAGTACGATACTCGTCAATCGGAGCTTGAACGGTTGTTTTCAAAGTATGGAAGGATTGACCGCGTGGACATGAAATCTGGTAAAGCACACATGGTTTGGTAAAGCACACATGGTTATATCTTCGCATCAGCACTAAAAATATTTTTAGTGGGTTTTTGTCTGTTTCATTCTTACATTAATTTTCCTTGTTTGATGAATGGTGATGATGAAGTAAGAATTTGTTTTTGTTGAGTTAATGTTTGGTTAAACTTTTGTGAGCGAACCCTACCCTTTGGTTCCTTATTGAATACTAGTTATTTATTAGTTGCGTTTGTTTTTACTTGATATGTTGAATGATCAATTGTCCAATCGATTTCGTGTTGTCCATATGTTGTGTCATTTAGTGAAACTGTGAGGGTTTTTAAGACAACTAGTTCATTGATTTTGTGAAGTTAGTGTATGAGTAAGACAGAGGGTGTGGCTCGTTGGCAACACACTGAGCTTGTGGGGAAAGACATGATTTCGATTCCCCACAGAACACATTCTTGGAGAGGGGCGAGGAACTTAAGGGTGACTATGCCCTAGTCCTGAGTAGCAATCTCATAGCTGGTTCAAAGAGTGTAGCTTTTGGGATACCTTGGGCTTCCATTGGGAAGCCAAAGGACGTAAATTACGGTGGTTAAAGAAAATTAACAAAATAGACGATCAACTAAATGGGGCGGCCGTGTTTTGGAATTTGGATGTGAGCATATGGCTGCTTTTGTGGCTTGAATGTGTAGTTCCTATGGCCTGGTAGGAAATAAATGGAAGCCACAATTGCAATGCCTTTGGAAAGAAAATCCTCTGGTTTTTAAGTGTTTGTTTTGGCGCAGGAACTTCTACTAAGGGAAAACATGCTGAGCTTCTGTCTTGGCTTGCCAACCTCTCTGCAAAATTTTTTTGGAAGAAAACCTTCTTGCTTGCCTGCCCTCCTTCTACCCACTGATCTGCATTTTCTCATCTGATCACTCGTCACTCACCTCATCATCTCCCAACATTGACATTTCCACCAGAATGTTCTTAGTGGGATCATCAATCAATTTATTAAGCAATGCGTAGCTTATCTGAATATAGGGGATCAATGAAATTCTGTCAAGTCATGCCATTCTATTTCTGAAATCACTTGTGCTGTCTGAATGGAGAAGCATGCTTAGCAGTCTCAGATCTGAATTTTGGATTTAACCTTTATTTGCAATCATGATTTTGTTCCTCATTCAACGCCTCTACAGCTTCATGTGCATCAGCCCTCACTTATATTCAGGTGTTGTATTCCTTTGTTCCTGACAGGGAAAATGATTTCCTGGTTTGGCTGATGTACTTCTGGTGAGGGATAACATGCTGATGTCTTTAATAATCATCTATGTCCCTAATACTAGTTTTGTTGCAGGTTTTGCTTTTGTCTATTATGAGGATGAGCGTGATGCAGAAGAAGCAATTCGAGCACTTGACAATGTTCCATTTGGTCATGAAAAGCGAAGGCTATCTGTGGAGTGGGCTAGGGTATGATAATGTTTTCATAATTATATTTTGGTTTTATTCACTTATTGATGAGGGCATGAGAGTATCATAGTATCCTATCCAATTTTAATAGGAGCTTTCGTTTTTTTCCTTTGGCAGGGTGAACGTGGACGTCATCGTGATGGATCAAAGGCAAACCAGAGGCCAACAAAAACCCTGTTTGTGATTAACTTTGATCCAATCAGAACTAGAGTTCGTGATATAGAAAAACACTTTGAACCTTATGGAAATGTTCTTCATGTCCGAATTCGACGGAACTTTGCATTTGTGCAGTTTGAAACACAAGAAGATGCTACTAAAGCTTTGGAGTGTACAAATATGAGGTAAGTAATGAAATTATAGTCTTGTAGTAAAATTCTGTTTTTTTTTTTTTTTTTAATTTTATTTTATGTTACTGGATACAAATATTAACTTTTTGGTTTCATTACACGTGCAGTAAGATCCTGGACAGGGTGGTGTCTGTGGAGTATGCTTTAAGGGATGATGGTGAGAGGGGTGACCATTATGATAGTCCTAGACGAGGAGGTTATGATAGATCTCCCAGTCCAGTTTATCACAGGCGACCAAGCCCTGACTATGGTCGTCCACGCAGTCCTGTATATGATAGGTATAATGGTGGACCAGACAGGCGTAGGAGTCCTGATTATGGCAGGCACAGAAGTCCTGATTATGGCAGGCGTAGGAGTCCTGATTATGGCAGGCGCAGGAGTCCTGATTATGTAAAGCCAAGGAGTCCTGATTATGTGAAGCCGCCCAGGAGTCCTGATTTTGGGAAGCCCAGGAGTCCTGAATACGGTGGTAGATATCGCAGGTATATTCTTATTGATTTAACCCTTTCGTGCTCCATCTTTTTTCACTCTTCTAGCAGCTTATTTATTCTGTTTCATCTGCAGCCGTTCTCCAGTGCGAAGGTCTAGAACTTAAGGGATGTCCGGTTTTAGGGTAAGAAGAAGGCTACAATGGCACTGTCACTTTCTAGTTGTTAGAATAGCAAGTGGTACATTATGTAGTAAAGGGTACTTCTGAGTTTAATGTGGTTTGCGTCTTTATTTAGCAATTAGCAATCAGTGGCAATGATGGTTCCATAGGGACCTAATATGAGACCCTGTTTAGTGTGGGATATTTGGTGCATATTTTTGCAATGACATCGTGCTTTGCTACAGTCGAATTCTCTTTTCTTTAGCCTAGTATTGACACTGTTGTGAATGAGTGCACTCTTGCAGTTAATTTGTAATCAAATCTGCTCCAAAATAGCTGTTAATTGGTAGCTGCTTATGCACTGATTCTGGAGTGATATGCATAGTTTTAAGTACCCTCATTTTATGAAAAGGAACCTTATATGGAAAACCAAACGAAATACTTGGTAAAAGTAGGTGTCTAAATTTAGACTTCTTAGTATAGGAATTGCCGTCGTGGCTAATTAAATTGCCGAAGTAATATAAATAATTTCTTATTTGTTAGATACTGGTATATTAGTTTAGTTTGTTAATTTGTGTAGCAGTTTGGTGGTTTATATGAAAATTTAGGTAAGGTTGGGAAAACAGGTTTGGTATAAGTTTAGGCAGGCAACTATAGCCTCTACCATTGGCTTTTTTGTCATTTTGAGTTTCAGGGTATTATAGTAATCACCTTGTGTATGGAATCCCTCAGATAAGGTCTTAACGGTGGGGATTTCTTGTTGCTCATGTGCATCCCTACTTTTGCATCTTTCCGTAATGAATCAATTCTAAAACCTAACTCCATCCAAAAATGTTTAATATTATTTAAGTGCTATTTCATTTCATAACCAACAACTTAAAATGCTACTGGGCCTTTATCTTGTTTTTATATATTTTTTACAAAATGAAAAAAATATTGAAAGTTAGGAGAATAATTTCTGTGATTATACGAGTGAAGACGAAAGTATAACAGAAGTTTTCTCATAATTCAGCCAAAGTCTTTGAAGATTTGGGGGCTAGTAAATTACAATTACAATGCTAATTCATTCCGGTAATTAAATTCTTATTGTTTGTCTTAAGAATATTTCATTATGATAATAACATCGTAGTTGCAATTATTTTATCCGAACCATCACTCATTTTGATACTACAAAATTGCATAACAATTTTTATTATAAAAATTTAAGATCATTTATAAATTTCTCCAATTTAAACCCTTAAATAATAGGAGAGTAGGCCTTGTCTTATCTATTTAATAGTTTTTTTAAAGAATTTAAATTTCATTAATTCATTTAGTAGAATTTAAAGTTATTTTTAAGTAAACAAAATGTATAGAACTTTTTATGATTTTAATATTATATAACAATATATATATATATATGTCAATAAGTTGGTTGTTGGAAATTATTAAGTCTCAGTTAATGAAATATTGGAGTAATGTATATAGTTGTGGGAGATGGTTTACAATGTTGTCCAAGATGGTGAGATGGCTACAGAAATACAGTCCCCTGGAGTTAGTTGAAGTTGAATAGTAATAAATGAGCTATTAGTAAATATTATTGCGTGATTGATATCCTAATCATGGTATTAACCATTAAGCATTATTGTGCCGGCATGCTTAATTGTTGTTAAGACCATCTTAAATATTATTGTATCATAATGTTTAGCTATTGTTCTGTTAGATCATTTTGGCATATGGGATGGTACACAAAATTATAACAACACATTATTTCAAAGTAAAATATGTTAAATTTATTTTTTATAAAATGTAATGAAGTTAAGTAAATGTTCAAGACTTGGTTCTGAAGGAAGTTCGTTGGTGAATTTCACTTCTAAAAAGTGAGAACAAATATTTATACATTGATAATTATTGATTAAAATTTCTACAGATGAAATTACTACTAATTCCAACATTTGTTATACATGTATTTTGATTTTTATTGTAACTTCAATAATTAATTTTTAATTATTAATTAGAAGTAAATTTTATAATAATGATTCATGGTCTTTGATGTTAATAACCAAAACTAACTAACCAACCATATTTGAAAGAAAGCTAAAATTGATTTAAAGAAAATAAGAAAAACCAGCCACCATTATTCTGTCTTTTATCCTTTCATACATAACCACTGAATGATAATGAATCTGAGTAGTCCTTTGCTCATCTCAATTGACTTAATTTGTGGCTCTAACTTAGTGTCACTTCCTTCTTTAGCACTCTCATGTCTGCATCTTCTACATCAATTTATCAAAACTTATTTCCTCTTTCATTGCTTTTTCCTTTTAGGAGAAATACTCATTCAATCATTTAACTAATAACTATTGGCTATGTCTGCCCAAGATGAAACCATCAAATGAAACTGATATTTGCTATCAGGTAAAAATGTAACAAAAATACCTCTCTAGATAAAAAAAGGTTCAAAATTTATCTATTGTTGGCTATCATTTGACAATCATATTGATTGGAGAAATTCATTTCATTAATAATGAACACCCCTTCAAGACAAAGATGAGTTTCATCAATTGTAGCAGCATAAAACAGATAAGATTTTGATACATGTTTGATTACAAATAATATATATGTCTAAGTTGGAGACTTCCTAAGTTCTTCCTCAATTGCTTTTTCCAGCCATGCCTCAGCATCTTCCATCATTCCAGGGCTAAGCCTGACCATGAGAATGCAAAATTCAGTTTCATTAAGCTTTCCATCCCCATCAAGATCACCTTGTCTAACCATAGCATCTGCATCCTCAATACTCATGCCCTCCATGCCAAGAAGAGCTGAGTTTGTCCTCAGACTCTCACTTGTTATCAAACCTGTTTCTGGGTCTGATAGAAGCTTGAAACCCCCACACAGCTCTGACACAAAGGCCTCCACATCAAGCTTCTCTGCCATCAGAGGCAGCAAGTCCTCAAACTCTGTCTCCATGCTGCTTTGCTTCATGCTGTGCTGCTTGCTTTCCATCTTCTGATACCAACCTTCCCTTTTCTTCTTCTTTCTGAACCTTGGAAAGAAGGGTTGAAGCAGAAAGCGACTTTGGAAGACTTTATATCATATAAGAATGAAGACTGAATGAGAATTCGTTAGGACAACTAGTCTTTTATAGACATGTAAAAGTTCTTCCTTTTGGAATAACTCCTTCCTAACAAAAATTAATTATTCCAATCATTTTTAATAGATTTTTACTTTTAATTATATTTTTCATCCATACTATTCAATCTAAGAGAATTGAGGAATCATGGAATTGTTAAGTTAGATTTTTTATTGGCTTTAATCAGTTTTTGCTAAAGGAATCAAGAGCTAATATGAGACTAACTATTTATTTGGTAGTTATGACTATGACTATGACTCTTTAACAAATGTTTTCTCTAATGTGTAACTTTACTTCCCTACTCGTAAATCACTCCTTGCAACCATTCCATGATGCATACTTTTATTTCTTAGTCTCACCACTTTCATGCATAGGGTAGGTCATAAACATAGGGTAATTTTTTCTATTAAGAAAGAGTAATGATGCTTGCAAAAGAAAATGAAAGAGACAAATTTGTGGCTCAAAGAATATTATTTAAGTGGGATTGGAGAGTTGGGAATTGTACTAAGTCAAGAAGTTGAGGAATCTAGAGAAAACTGTCTTTGACAAGTAGATATGTATTAGTTCATGTGCATGCCATTGATTATGATTTGATTTTTCATTTTGATGAAGAGTTTAATATGTATAGGAAGGTTTCTAGGAAGGTGCCTTTGGTGGGAACAGAAGGATATTCTTGTTCAGACGTAATCTTCACTTGCAGGAACTGTTCATAGTTTGGCTTTCCATGAAGCTTCCTCTTCCATTTCTATTTTCCTTCTGTCCATCAAATTTTGCTATTCTGTCGTCTTCTCAATCAATCATATATATGACAAGTGCCATAATAATTTATTTGTTGTGAAGCCACAACCTTTCCACATGGAGCATATAATTCTCAAAAGCATGATTATTTTTACTTCTTTTCTCAAATCATATCACAACATCTAGTTTTATTACTTTGATTTTATATTTCCTTTTCCTTGTTTTGTTTTTATTTAAGAGTTTGAACCAATGCCCTCTTCACGTGTTTCACAACTCTACCAACCATGGTTCATCATTGTTTAGTGGCAATTTTTTATATTCATAAACTGATTAGTAGCTATGCTAATCACGTTTAGTTGATTTTAAGTTTGAAACATGAAAAAAAGAAGGATTTTAGAGAGGTAAAAAGACAACTAGGAAAATAATTAGCTTCTTGAAATGGTGTTGTGATTGATGAGTTAGTGGGACAGGATTCTATTTCCACACAAGAAAACAAGAAAGTTAGACATGTTTTTGTTATTAAATTTGGTTTAAATATTGCTCAAGTTGTTATGGCTGCTTCCGAATGATTGATGAAGACGCAAGTATCGAATACGATGGATCATGCAAACTCAAGCAACATTGAACTATTGAATTTTGGCATGAGAATAAAGCTTCTGATTTTTGTGCCAACTTGCATAATGTAAAAGAATTTATATAAATTAATTTATTTATGAATTAATTTTGACTTATGAAAGAATTAATTTTTTACTTTTACCTTTTTAGAATTGTGAAAAAATTCGACCTTCACATGTCGAATTTTACATCTCAACTTGCATTTTTTATCCTTATTATCCTGTTTTATGAAATTGTTTCAGTGATTTATTTTTTTAAATTTATATTGTCATCAAATATTTTGGGTCTATAACATATTATTCTAATAAAAATAAAGGGAAATTTGAAAAATTATAAATTTCAATTTACTGTTACCATTTTCCAGCTCATAAACAGGACAGTGGATACAGTATGCATATTTTCAGCACAATGGTATCATGGACAACCAATAGTGCCATTTTATAAAGAAAAAATCTCTAAACATGAATACAATTCTAAACTTTCTTGTTAAATATAAAGCATATTGAACATTTTTCATGCTTAAAAACATTAAATACATATTTATTTTTATATATAAACTACTCAAAGGACTCACAAAAACACAAATTCACTGGTATATAATAAGAACAAGAAAATGTCAAAAGAATCAAAATACTAATTAAATATTGTTCGACCATAAATAGGCTAGAATAAAGTCTTGTCCACATAACAATCTGGAATAGGACGATTGGTCCAATAATAATGTTATCTTAACATACATGTAAGAGTGAGATAAAAAACTTGCAATACACTTAGCATCACAGCAGAGAGAGAGAAGATTTGTTTTCCAACGCAGACACATACCAGCTTTCTTGATTCAATACATAAGAACTTAGTCACTTCAATATATTAAATTAATCCACTCCTGAATAGATAAATATTGCAATTCTAGCAAATGCTGAGCTCTATTAGCTGAACTTAGTTCTTGTTTGTTGGATCCACTTTACACTTTACAACATGTTCATGTATGTTGGTACAATTAAAGTATTTTCAAACATCAAGATGTTTGCTGTATGGTTAAAAACTTTAACAGATTGAGTTGGCTCTCTGGTTTAGGTTAATATTAATATATTATCTAGTTTTGTGAACAAGATTTTCACTCCACCAAATACTTGTTTGCGTGAAATAAGTGCAGCAGGAGTTTAATATTTTTCTATGAAGTATTCTAATGATTTGCAGAAAAAAAATATGTAAGAAAACATAGCATTATTCATACAATATCAGTGAGAACGTGCCAACCAGAATCACAACACTATATATTTGAAACATATACTATAAACTGATATATATATATATGTGTGTGTGTGGCAGACAGCAAGGCAATTACAACAGAGAGGAAGGGAAATGTTTCTGAGCTCTATTGACTGAACAAAGTTTTTGTCTGTTTGATCAGATTTAGAATATTCATTATTTTTATACAACTTTGGAAAACTTTTAGGAATATATTTATGTATGTTGGCATAGTTAATAGTATTTTCAAATATAAAACTTCAACATAGTTTCATACTATAATATGTTTTATACATGTAATGATTAATGACTTAATGGTCAATGTCTAAGGTGGAGTTTGTAAAGAAGAACCCCTCAGACTTTGGACCTTCCATCAGCATATATAACAGTGGCAGAAGGTATAAATAAGTTATATGGTAGAGCATAGGAGAATGTTGAGAAAAATGACTGAACCAGTGTGAAAGTGAATCAATGGAAAGATAGTGTGAAAAAGGTGGAGGAATAGATGGAACTTTAATAAAAATCATTATAGTTAAATATATCTGAAGTTAGAATATATGTGGGCCAAAAATTGGAATTACCAAATTTTGAGGCTTTGGCTAGGACAAATTGAAATAAGTACCTTAATGTCCTTAATTCACGTTTGCAAAAGCCTTGATTGTTCTTAACTTACAGAGAAAAGAATGAAAGAAAGGAAAAAATGAAAGTTACTAGATGGAGAAAAGTACATGAATCAATTGTATTTCTGCTCTTATTTAGATTTTGTCAGCATGGAAGTCTCTAACACAAAGAAGCTCCTATGACACCCCCATCTTGATTGGTTTTACTTAATTTACATGTTCAAAATTATTCAAATTATTAGTTACAATTTTACGTGATTCTTCTGTTTTCAATGTGCTTCTAAACATATTATTAACCTTTCACTTCACCTCCATGTCCTTAATTAACTGAAAATAGCAGGACTATTCTGACTGACTAACACTTTCCAATATTGGAAACTATTTTAAGAAGTCTAGGGACTAAAATAACATTGCACTGCGATTGCTTAGAATAAAATGGTGATTCTCTTGCTGATCATCTTGAAGATGAATATGATTATAAAGATACTAATAAAATGTTTTTGTTCCTTTAATTTTTTCCCCTATTATTCCCTACCATTTTCTAGTTTTATGTGTCTGGTTCAGATAAATAAATGCTGCAGGAGTTTTGCACACAGCATACCCCACAATTGAACATCAGTCTGAACTAAACTGTTGAAAAGAACTGACTCTGACAACACTTCCGTCTTATTCAACTATGACTTGTCATGCAAAAGCTTCAGGGGACAGCAATTTGTCGTTGCAAATGAACACCATTTTTTCTGTAAGCATCTAGGGACCATCTTGGAGTAGTTTATGAAATTCTTAAACTTAAGAATAAGATTTTATGTAGCTTTACTATTGGAGTAATTGAAGTCCAGTTTTTACACAAACAATTGTATGGTCCACTTTAAGTTATACCACTGGAGAAAAAATTGCTAAAGTTCTTCAGGATTATATCATTGGAAATACTCAGGCCTCTTAAATTATAGATGACTAGAATCTGAAACAGCAAAAGACGTACCGTGCTTAAACACTTCACTTTACCCCTTGAAAGGATAAAAGTCAATCTATTTTATGACAGAACGGATTACAAATAGCACATATTTCAGACAGAACATCCTGTTATCAATATGCCTAATTGAGAGCTACAATGTCTCAACTTTTCTAACAGTTGAAATTTTAATGTTTCTGCAAAAGAGAAGTTTCTACTTCATGCAAAAATAGAGGCAGTCAAAGGACATGATGATATTCAGGTAAACAGATTAATCAAGTGTTTATTCAATAGTATTTCAAGTAAAACTTTTTACTGAATAAGCTTATAGTATTATTAAGAATTTATTCATAAACTTAACTGTAAAAATCATAAGATTTATAAACTCCTATATAGTCATTTTGGCTGATAAAGTGCAAAAACAAGAGGCTTTTTATGTACCAGGATCAATCAGTGATCTTCGAAAAAAAGAATCTTTTGTACATGAAAAAAGACCAATTCACTGTTCACATCAGGGGGAGAAATCATTTAACAACTTATTTCATCTAGAAAAAAATTAGAGTCACTAAAATCAACTTTTGAAATTTGAACAAATAAAATCCCCCCTGGTCTTTGCAAGAACTTCACAGACAACCTATGAACAATTGAGTTCAGATGGCTTGGATCTAAAACAGTAAAATCTGTTTACTATCCATTGCCCTTGATTATCTTGAACTTCTCTAGCACGCATTTTCCTTCTTTGTACTTCTGTGTTTCCTCATAAGCTTTAACATACTTCCAGCCAAGTTCCTCTCCACAATCAGAGCAATACACATCAGCCACTGTGTGAAGACCAGTGATAAGCTGCCTATCCTCTTTAGGACCCAAAACAATGTTCATTGCGTGAGAGAATAAAAATGCTCTACCATTGGTTGCCTGTTACATATCTCTTGAAAATCCTAGGTTAAAAAGGAACTTCAAAGAACATGAAAACAAAAACTCTCACATGTTTGAAGGAACTTGAAAATGCTAAAAACTTTAAGTGAATTCACTTCACTATAGATCAGGTCAATTTTTCAGGCCATGTTTGAAAGGTTTCTGACATGATTAATAGGGGTATATGAATCTTAATCTTTAGCCCAACAACTAGATTAGAAGTTTTTTTTGTTTATTTTATGATTCTTTTAACACCTTAGTAGTTTCAACGGCTGATTAGTTGAAATTTAGAACCAACAGATCCTATTCTGATTGGTTCCAATGAATCATCCATTTCAATCTAGAAATCTAGCATAAAAATGGAGAAAATGCCAAAAATGCAAGAGAAAGTTCACCTGGAAATCTTTGGAAACAATATCATCATGGAAAGCAACAAGGTTCTGGCACCTAAAGCAGCAGTATGCCCGTGATCCCATCAACTCCGCCATTGATGAATTTGGCTGGCACTGCCACTTTTGCTCCTACTCATAAATAAAAGTGCAAAAGGAAAGGTTTTTGGTCAAACACTCAATAATACAAAACTGACCAAACAATAGAACCCTTTCAAGCCTATCTTACCAATAAGTGACAATGGCTATGATTTGTCAAATGGGTATCAAACAGTGTCTACATGGCTAATTGAAGTGCAAGAAATGTACCTAACCAAACCATGTGACGTCAATCACAATGAAACATTTGGAAGAAAAGAATATGTCTAAGAGGGTAATTGAGTAACGCAGATTCTAAAGGACTTTGATAATTAAGAGTTTTGTTTAAATAAAAGGTGTTGATTGTGATGGCATAGGAAATGTACTAAAATAGTTTGGTAGGAAAGTGATGTAATTCTTTAACAAATGTTTATTTGTTGCTTGAAAAGCTACGCTTTCCCTTTAGCATAAACACATGAGAGAAGAAACGCATACATATACATAAAACAAAATGTAAAACTAGAACCAATGCAAACAAAGATTCCTCTCAATGTCACCAATTGATCAAGGAGTTGTGTATTCTATTAACGTGTTTCTTTCACCATCTTCTAAGTTGAAGTAAAAGGTACCTTTGCCCTTGAGTTTGTTTATTGGTTACTTGTTGGTTTATGCCAAGGTAGTTAAATCCAAATTATGATTAGGATGTGAAGAGTTTACAAAATCATAATTGAGATGATAACATGAATAGTAGATTTTGCTTTTTTACATAAATGGTGTTACTCTTATGACTTGGATGTGTAACTGTAATCTTTAAATTAAATTTTGTAGGGGAGGAAGAGATGATAGAAGTGCCTTGATTGAGTTTTATTTTAGTTATAACTTATTCACCTAGAAAGATCAAAAGTGTAAAAGAGTAAACTCTTATAGTATGTTTGGTTGAACTGATTTGGGTGAATTTATTGCACAAGAGGATGAATTTGGAAGGATGAAGACTGTTTGATTGACCTAATTTGAGAGAATGGATGAAGAGGGATTTGGAGGATGGTATCTTCAATGATGTGAAGAGATTTGAAGAGATATAACTTGAAATTACGAAATAACCCTCATAAATGAGGTGAAAATTAGGAAATACTCTTATAAGTGAGTCATAACTTTGGAAATTACAAAATACCCCTTTAAGTGGGTTTAAGGTTTTCATTGTCCATAAGGATTAATTAGTAATTTCAAAAATATATCAATTAAAAAAATTAAAACAAATTTATAATATCTATCAAAATTCCCAAACTTTCATAATCAATCTCCTTAAATTTCTTCAAATCTTACCATTTATCCATTAATCCAAACAACTCTATCATCCACACAAAATCCTTTCAAATTCATTTCCTCAAATCCACTTCCCCAACCAAACAAAAGCTTAGCTCTTTAGACTGCGGTCAAAAGTGTAACACAATCTATTCAAATTCCCATTCAAATCTCTTCAAATTCATTTCCTCAAATCCACTCCCCCATCCAAACAAAAGCTTAGTTCTTTAGACTGCAATCAAAAGTATAACAGAGTGGATAGTGTTACACCTGATAACACATGTAGCAAGATCAATTTTAATTACATTAATTTTCAATTAATATTAAGTTTTATTTGAACTGAATCCATTAATAATGAACATGTTACTATTAAAATTTCTATAGCTTGATTTATGTATTGGTCATGCTTAAAGTTGGGTATACTCATATTTAGAAACATAATCAAGGTTCTTATATTTATTTTATTCATAAATTTTGATAAATAAACTCTAAAATCACATTAACTTAGTTCTATCGAACTCTAAAAAATAAAGTGAACTATTAAAGAGATAAAAACTCATTTGTTTTAAAAAATGAGTCAAAATCACTAATAACGTTGGGAGTGGGTGGGTTGAGTTCTGGCAGCAAACCCCATCTAATTTTTTTTTTGTCGGCACCCATCTAATGCCACATTCATTTTTCTAATTATATTGGTTTTGGAGTTATTAGTCATTTCTTGGGGTGTTAAGTGAACGACTCAGCATTAAATATCGTTTCATCGATGAAGGAGGGGCCAGATTAAAAAAAAAAGTATCCCCTCTTCTTAAAACTCACAGATTAAGAAATTCTGTTAAATCATTGAAGAGTATAACAAAATAAGAAAAAAAACTTTCCACTTCCTAATTTCTTAACCAAATTTGCTTGAAGAAACATTGGTTTTCCTTTAAACAGAAAAGAAAGTACTTTATGTGATTATACTTGTTTGTGCTTATTTGGGGAAGGGAAGAAGACTAACGATATGCAAGAATCGTGGTATGCAAAGCAGTAATGGTAAAAAATATACTAAAATAGCAAAGGGTCTCTCTGAGAATGTGTCTTCTAGAACTATAAAATTTCTAGAGACGCATCTCCTACATTTTGCTAAAGAGAGACTGAGAAATATCTCCAAAACAAGGAAAAGGTAGGTTGAGGGTAAGTACACTCACTAAAAAGAGCCACATCCAATATACAAAGAACAGTTAAGATCACAACACAAACTTTACAGTGAAACAATTTCAACAAGGCTTAAAAAGAGGTCAATCAACAAGCTCAAAATCACCCAACAGCCAGTTTCTTCTTGGCCATCCATCTCCTTCTGGTGGATTCCAGTGCCTCCAACTTCATTTTGTTGAGTTCATCAATCCAATGCTGATAGTGTGACTCAATCACAGCAAGTTCAAACTGTAGCTCAGGATCAATCTCCTCTTCTGCTGAAGAAGACACATAAGAACAGCTACTTCTTGAGCTCCCAACATTAGTAGATGTTCCAAGAACTGACCCTGAGTTCTTTGGGTAGTCATTTATCACAACTTCTTCCCCAGCACAATAATCTCCTGGTTGCAATTTACAGTCCTCAAAATATGTATCTTCAAGCTCAAGTTCAGACATGGACCTACTACTTAAGCATTTAGAGCTTGCATCAACATTGGAATTATCACAATTCTCATCTTTCCTAGGAGCATTTTCAACAACTACCTCGGAAGCTTCAGATCTTTGTGAATTATAATCACCCTCAAAAGTAGCCTTATCACCATTTTCTATCTTCTCGGCTTCCACAAAATCTTCTTTGGGGGGTGTATCAATTCGAGAGAAGTCATCCTCTTCATTAGCCAAATCAGAGGGAACACTCGGTAGGGAAGAACCCCATGGCCATCCCATGAAGCTTTGGCCATCTATATTAGGATTCATTTCTCCACACACGCAACGATCACTTGAAGGATTCCACCAAGGGAGAAGTTTCATTATCAAGTAATCAATAAGCTCAGCTATGAAAGGTACATCGTGATCTGCCAGCTCCAAATGTTCAACCATCTCTTTGGCCACAGAGACTGCGGTATCAGAATCAAGGTAAAAGAGAAAATGTACATTCCTTATTCGACCTGCTATAGTAACACAACAAACACCTTTCAGTATCAACTTTCATGGCACAGGAAAGCATGTCAAAAACTAATCCAGAAGTTCTCTACTCCCGGGCTCCTCCTTGAAACAAAAGTAGCATAAGGAGAAGGAAAGGACGGAGAAAATACTAACCACAAGTATCAGCAATACGCAAGGTCAACGATACCGAGTTATCGTCATTTTTAGTCCCTTTCAACTTAAACTCATTGTTATTATTTGCCCTCTGAACTTCAAAAACGGGACAATAAGGGGTTTCCTGGTTGCTTTCAGAACAGATACTCATGGAAAACTGTTTGTAGTAGTCACCATCCAAGTCCATAGATTGAGAAGCAGAACCAGACTTGAATGAGTATGCTCTCAGATTTCTTCTAGGTGGTTGTAAAGGATAAAGGACGGGATCCTTTGAATTCTCAACTTGTAGAAAAGGGTCTTTCAGAAGCTCCTCTGCTGACAATCTCTCAGATGCTGGAACCAAACATTTCTCAATAAACTCCTTTATTTGAGGATCAGTCACCTTATTAAGGGAAGCGGGTTTGATGCCCTGCAATGACATGCATCAGAATACAGGATAGATACAAGCTAAATTGTTGGTATAATAAGTTCAACTGATAAGGATATGCCAATAGTTTATTTACTCACTGAGGTGACTTTCTTAAAGATTTGAGCTGGATTTTTGCATTCCGAATAGGGATACTCAAAAGTAACCATCTCCAATATGCACATCCCAAAAGAATAGATGTCAACCAGTTCTGTGTATGACTCTTCATATAGTTCTGGAGCCATAAACTCAGGAGTCCCTTTCAGAGAAACAGCAAACAAAAGCATAGTTCAGTGCCATTGGAACCAACATGATAAAAACATCACATATAAGGAAGTAATATGTTACCAATAACACTTCGGGCGGTTGGTTGCTGCATGACAATTGCCAAACCAAGGTCCCCTATCTTAACTTCACCCTGGTTTCCATTCACAAAAATGTTGTCACATTTCAAGTCTCTATGAATAATGGGTGGCCTGTGACTGTGAAGATATAGTAAGCCATTAAGAATCTGCCTGGCCCAACCTTTTATAGCTTTCATTTCAACATATTTATGCTTCTTGCGATATCTGTCAGCCAAAGGTGTACAAAAATTTCATATGTGCATGTTACAACCAACTAATATAAAGGAAAGGGTACTAAAATCAGGAGAACTTACTGCCTTAAATTTCCTGATGTGAAGAGTTCAGTAATCATGTTAACAGTTTTCTGCTTATCGTCAATCCAAGAATCACAGAACTTAATGATATTGTCATGTTTCAAAGACTTCAAAAGATTAACTTCAGAATACAATTTCGCAAGATCATCTACTGAATGCAAGAGGCCGTCAATCTTAACTTGGTTCCAAGCAACTTCAATTCCATCAACTTCATCAAAACCCCTATAACTGCAAAAAAGAAAGAGATTAAATAGCATGCTTTCACGAGTAAAAACTGTTTAACAATCCAAAATGTTATTGAATAATCAATTTCCTGAAGAAATAATTCATAGCAAGTAAAATTCTGAATCAAATTAACCTATTGAACACTAGGAAGAAAATAAAAAAGATTAGAGATAATAAGAAAAAAGAATTATAAATAGAAACAAAAATAGAAGAGAGAAAGATTAGGCATTAAATCTTACACAGTTTTGAAGGCACCCCTTCCCAAGACTTCATTGTACTGAGAGAAAAGCAAAATGGAGAAAAAAATAAATTAATAACACATATAAAGAACAAGTGAATAGTAGAAATGAAGTAAACAAATCCCCTTGAATGATGTGGGCACATTGTAATAAGTGCCTCTAGCTGTGCTTCACAGAAAGCAAATTTTTCATTAAGAGGATTATCCATATTATTGAATCTTAAGCATGAAATAGGTTTTACACTTCTGAATTATAAAGTAAAAGCGGAACTTAGTTTGTGAATCCCTCTTCCACAGATGATAAGGGTAACTCACTACAGATACAGCAGTAATTCATTACAGATACAGCAGTAATTCATTACAGATACAGGCAATTTATAATTGTTTCTTTAATGATAACACACTTTCTTTTTTTTAAATAAAATTCATGGTAGACATTATTACGAACTTTGATATCTCATATAGGCTGACATCCTAACAATAACTCACATTTCAGCTAGGCTGACATCCTAATGATAACACACTTTCAAGCCTGACAACTTTGATAGAAAATACAGATTTTGGCGCATAATACACCGTCTCTAGCATATAGTCATTTCTTCAACTTATATACCTTGCGTTTCAAGTTTATCATCCAGCCAAACGAGAAAAACAAGGCTAATCAATATTAAATTACTATTGTTTAAGAACTAGGATGTGCTACCATGATAATTCAATGCAGAGTTGATCTCAACTAGCACATTTTCACCACCAACATATGCAATTCAAACTCACCCTCTCCCCCCCCCCACCAAACCAAAAACCATAGAAAACACACAGTTCACAAGCAATTATTAAACTGTAGAAGAACCACCGAAGTTGACTAAAAGTGAATCCAAAAACATATAAATGAATAATGCGTGAAGGTGCTCATGTGACTCAATTATAATACCCTTATGTACCGCCCGGTTGGATCTTTCTCCGCAAACTCTTCCTCAAAATCCTGAGGCTCCCTAGTCCCGAACACATTGCTGACGGGAGGAAGTGTCAAGACAGCACCAGAATTCATTCTTTCTGGTGGCTGAAACAATCAGAACCCAACACAAATTGTTTCTCTTTCTAATTATTAGTATATGTTTATAGGATGGGGCCTAGTTTGTGATTGGAATGGAGAAAGGTGGGAACAGAACGAAGGAGGAATCGAATGCCGACCGCAGCAGGAATCGGCATTCGATGACAATGGTTGGAGGCAATGAACCTAAATCCAAAACCCAACCTTCCATGTCATAGCAAAAATTCATTCTCAAACCAAACCCACCACCTCCACCTTCCTCTCAAAGTCCATTCTTTCCACCGACCCAGGTACCAAAACCTTCCAAAGGTTCAAAATTTACCAGATGGGTCTCCCATTATCCAATCTTCCAGGAAAATTATGAAAAGGGAGAGCTCTGAGGAAAGGTGGTTGGTAAGGAAGAGAGAGAAAATGAGGAAACGTAAGAGAAGGGGGAACAGACAGGTGGATGGTGAATCAGAATGGTAATTTGTTATGACATTTTATGGAAAGTTAGAGAAGAAGAAAAGGTTTGACTTTTGAGCTCAAAAAGGGAAAGTTGGGAACTAACTAACAGAAAGAATCCGTACATCTTTGCTGTGTGGAGATGAGAATCAGATGACTTTTGTCTTTGGTTGATGGAAAGACAAGATATCACGGATGGATTCTTATGATTCTTACCTCAGATTAAAGTAAGATAAAAACAAAAACATCCAACAAAATGAGAAGGTTAAGATATAACTTATTCTTGGCAAATTACAAGTGTAGAGTACAAAGTATTCATTGCCATTTTGATCAATAATCTAAAAAGTAAAAAAAAAAATAGTTGGGAATAAAAATCTCCATGCAGCATATAGAATGCACAGCTTTTATAGTAGTAGAGTATATTGTTTTGGTTTTCTTTTTTTCAAATTAATGTTTGAAATGGACAAATCTTTTATTATTGAATAAATAAATCAGTTATTTTAACTTGGTCCGACATATTAGTACGACATGATTTCAGTTGTTAAAGTTATAATACATAAAATACATTATACTGAATTCAGAGTGTAATATGAAAAAAAAAAGATAAATTATATAAATCTTAATCAAAATTTTATTTTAATTTACACGATTTTTTTAGAATGCGATTTGTCTATTTGTAAAATAAAAAAGTCTGTCCATTTTAGGTATTGGGGTGCAAAATTGCTTCAGTTTTGAAAAAACCTAAATGTTTTACTAGAGTCCCAAGTTCGATTTTTCTAATGTAAATTATATATATATATATATATATATATATATATATATATATATATATATATATATATATATATATATATTTATATATATATTTTTTTTTTTT
>Ga0099825_1003516_pt1 | contig 20837 bp, 9 predicted proteins | sample SiratroredBW_FD_76838 | JGI IMG/M metagenome (GOLD analysis project Ga0099825, IMG submission 76838) | Root nodule microbial communities of legume samples collected from California, USA - Siratro red BW | ecosystem: Host-associated > Plants > Roots > Nodule | place: USA: California | collected... | reverse complement strand
GCAATAGTGGAAGAAATCACGGCACCACCGTCTCATTTCGTAAAACCCTAATCGCAATTATCGTTCACACCTAAACCCTTTCCCCTTTTCCTTTTTGTTGCTTTTCTTCACTTCCAAGGTTTCTTTTTTTTAGAATCAAAACAATTTTTTTTTTTTTTTTTTTTGTTTTGTTTCTTTCTTCACATCTTTGTTCTCCTTCATCTTCACGCCCCTTTCCTTTGTTGAGTTGAAGAAGGCCCTCCCGTCACCCAACACCCATGTAACAACCACATCCTCCTCTGGGAAACCGCGATTCGAGGTTTCCGAGGTTAAACTCTCCTCGAGTACTCCTAGAAAAGAAAAAAAAAAGGGTCTTTTACTTATTCGTTCATTCGTTTAAAAGATTAAATTTTGGGATTGGGTATGGAAGCAGCGCGAGTGGGTGTGGCGGTTGAAGGTGGGAACGGGAACAATGTGAAATTGTTGCAACAGAAGAGTCAGCCAGCACAAGTGGGAACGGTGTCTCAGCTTCTGGCTGGTGGCTTAGCCGGTGCTTTTGCCAAGACCTGCACTGCTCCACTTGCACGCCTCACCATTCTTTTTCAGGTTGGTTTGTTTGTTTAAATGTGTTATAATCAATGTGTTTGAATTTTGGGTTGCCGGGTTGAAATGGGATTATGGGTTTAGGTTTCTGGTTTAGTTGATTGGTATTGATCGTTGGAGATCCCTATAAGTGGGTAACCATCTCACAAATCTATTATGTGAGTTGATTTTGTGAGGTTGATTGTTAACCTTTGTGCAAGCCTCATACCACCTTCTATGAAAGGTTTATTGCCATGGGAATTTTTGAGTCATTGTACACTGCCATATTCTTGTATATGCGAATACATTGTTTCTAAACACATTGTACACATCCTTATCCTTGTATATTGTGAATATATTATGTCCGAACTCATTGTACACAGCCTTACCTTGCATATGCAAAGACATTGTTTCCAAACTCGAACCCATAACCAACAAAATATCAAGGCAAAACTTTACTACTGCACCAGACTTGCTATCTAGGAGGCACAACTTCATGAAGCCTACATTCTATTTTAGTTTCCTATGCAAACTATGGCTTTATTTTATTGAACTTCTAAATGTGTGTTTGGTGGTGCCTTAATGATCCACGTTAACAGAATTAAAAAAAACTGCGTCAACAATACATATAGACGCAGGAACTATACATATGTGCTTCTTGAGAGGTGTATCAACTCTTCAGGTGAAGAAAAACCAAACAAGAACTAAATAAGTGGAGAATACATAAAGTGGTAAAATGAATTATCCTTCTTTCGGAAGTTAAAATTGAATTGTGTACTTCAACTTTTATAGAAGTTCTCATTTAACTTCTTCAAGAACTGAATTTAACTAATGCATAAACTAATTTTAACGTAAGGGAAAGGCCTAATTCATTTTACTTTATTTTCTATTTATATTAGTACACATTGAGAAGTGTGTCTAGATGAAAATTCTTTGTACACCAACTATTTTAGTATAAGAGCCTTGGAACTATCATAAACTAGTTTAATATATTTAAATTTTTTAGGTAGATAATCATTTCAGGACAACAAGTATTGATATATCCTTTTTAGTATAATAAGAAAAGAAAAAGAATAGTCTTAGTACTAAAACTTTAGTTTCGTCACTTTTGTTTGAACTACTCCGTTGATGGTTGAGATAATTGAACATGTGTTTGATTTTTAGTAATTGCCACTTATGTTTATTAAAGGGAAAATTAACAATAGTATGCAATTAATCTTGAAGGAGTCCCTAAGAATTTTAAATTTACAAAGCAAAAAGCAAAGGATGAGAGGCTCAATTCAAGGTTAAATGCATATTAACGCTAAGTTTCTTTCTAATAAACACACGTGACAATTACTGACGTTAACGGAGTCAAACAGGTATTAAAGTTTTTGTACTAAGCCTATTCTTTTTTTCCCCCTTATTGTACTAAAAACCAAATGTGTCAATTTGTTGTACTGAACTGAATATTTTCCATTTTTTTTTATTTCTAAGCAATATACTCATTGTATATTATTTTTTGGTTTGACAACTCTAATTTAACATTAATTAGATATGACAGATACCTATATAAATTGAGTAAAGTCACTTTTACACATTAAGATTTAGCATGAGTATCTGAAGTTAGTATAGTGAAAGTATGAAATTTCGGCAGGTGCCTATACTAATCTGGCTAGTTTAATGTGTTGAAACTTCATTAAGGTAACAAGATTGTTTTGAAGGCAATGTTTGTTTTGTTAGATGTGGTGGCATTGAGGTTTGAATTTTGAACCTGTGACCCCCTCGCTCAAAATACACAAGCCCCTCACTGCTAGCCACTCTTGCTGGCCTTTTAGATGGCAATGCTGACCTGTTTATTTGGACATGATTTTCATTGTTGAAAAATGGATGAGATTAATGCAAAAAAGAGCATTGTTTTAATTTTGTTATTCCTACCGTCATTACTTACAATGCATTCTGCCTTAGAGATGCAGATAAGGTCTGTTAGCATTTTGAAGGTTATAGTGTCAGAGTCATGAATGGTATCTTTTCATTCCTTTATTTCTCATGGATCAATTTAGATCAGGGGATAGGGTTTTCTGCTTTCGGTACTTTTTTCTATCTTGTTGTACTTGTCTAAAACCTTAAGCTCAGAAAAATGGTTAGATTAAACTTTAAAGACGAGCATGCATTCTTTGGAATAGTATTCTTGTTCCCTTGTTTAGTTATGCTTTGTTTGGTCAAGTAAAGAGAAATAAGCGAGATGGAAATAAGTTGGTGAAGTAGAAAATATAAGAAATAAAGTAGAAATCGAAGGTGCTTGGTTGAAGAGTAATAGAGAAGACAGATAGAGAGAAGAAGTAGCTGCATGGGTCCCACCATTTTTAAATTTCTTTTTTCTCTCGTCCCTTCCCACCAGACACATGATATTATTTCCAGCCTAATCCCTTCTCTCACCAAGCAGGCCTTAGTCTTATTTTTCTGGAATTGTTTCCTGCATCCATTTTATGTTGTATCAGTTTCTTGTCCCCATTTCAACACTACACGTTGAAAGTCAAATTGTAATTGGTGATTGATGAGCGCTTAATATTCTACTGGTAATCATGATTGCATGGTTGCAACAATTTATTTTACCTTCCATGACTTTTAGTGTTCTCAGAATTTGAAAAGGTTTTCGTGTGTATTTCGTAATTGTCCTTGTTAATTTAAAACACAGTTCTTTAAACCTAGGTAGTCAATCACAATTGTCGGGGTGGTGTGGCATGGCAGCAAGCTGCAGCAGTTGTGCGATTTCATATCTTGCCTGCAGTGAATGTGTGGGCAGTGTCATGGCACTGGTTGTGCAGGGCGAATCACGAGTCCTAGGTGATTCATCTGCTTCATATTAGAAACAAAAAGTCCGAAATACCCTCACTTAAATGAGTGTTTGTAAGGGTATTTTTGGTCTTTCCGGCTTAAGTTTTTATGTTACATAGTTCAACTGTGAACTAAATGAACCAGCAAATAGTGTAAAACACTTTACATTCTTTGCAGACATAGTATCTTTGTTCCCTAGTTGCATTCGATATTTGTTTGAGATTCCACATCAACTAGACTATAGCCAAAATTATGACATATAAGTGAGTGGAAACCTTACCTTCCAAACCAGTTTTGTGATGTTAAGTTAGACTTCAAGTCCATGGTATCAGAGTCTATCTTAACATAATTTGTTGTGCCTATCATGCCACCTACCATTTGACTATCTGCAAATATTAGGTCTTACACTCGTGATGTCTAATCTTCAGTGTGAGGGTGTTAGAAATTTCACATTGGATAAAGATATAACCAAAATTATAGTATATAAGTGGGTTTAAATTTCATCTTACAAGTCATTTTGTGAGGTTTAGTTAGCTTAAAGTCCACTGTCTAAGAGCTTTCTTGTGTTATACATTAATTTTTGTTCTCAGTAGTCTTTTTTTAAATTAGGCTTTGCATTTGTTTTTCCTGGACTTTATATTCTATATTTGTCGAAGAACTATGTTTAAATGTCTGAATTTTGAGTTTTTAATTTTTGTGTTTTTCGACTTAAGTATACTTATATAGTAATTATTTAATATTAAAAATATTGGAATAGCAGTCATCCCACTATTTTGTATTGTCGTCCCACTTTTGGGGTCGGCAGCTCCACTCTGCTATCCGGGAATGACAACTATGCTTTCAGCTAGTGTATCTGATTATTTTTACATGCATTTACTTTATCAGGTTCAAGGTATGCATTTTGATATGGCAGCATTGAGCAAGCCTAGCATTTGGGGTGAGGCTTCACGTATTGTCAATGAAGAAGGATTTAGAGCATTTTGGAAAGGCAATTTGGTGACCATAGCTCATCGTCTCCCTTATTCTGCAGTCAATTTCTATGCTTATGAACGCTACAAGAATGTAACCTCTGATGCTCTTTGCATAATATTTATGCGGTCTGGAATTTGTTGCTTATGTTTCTTAAGTTTGAATCAATTTCATAGTTTGTATTCTGTTACAGCTACTGCATATATTTATGGGGGAGAATCAACGAGGAAATACCAGTGCAGATCTGTTTGTGCACTTCGTGGGTGGTGGTTTGTCTGGCATAACATCTGCTACAGCTACATATCCTTTGGATTTGGTGAGAACACGACTTGCAGCACAGGTAATTACCAATTATCGTTAGTTGAAGAATTTTGGGGCTCAGTTGCTTGCATTATGCGTTGGTTATATTTTAATTGGCATTTACTGTTTCACTGAATTTGATTCAGTCTGTAATGACTTATTGTTTGTGATTTTATTTTTACTGAGAGTAGATATTAACAGGCTATGTTTCTCTACAGAGAAGTTCCATATACTACAGGGGCATCTGGCACGCTTTTAATACCATTTGCAGAGAAGAAGGGTTCTCGGGTCTCTACAAGGGACTTGGAGCTACATTGTTGGTATGCTCACGTCATATTTTCAATTCTTCTTTTTAGCTTCTTTGTGTCTGCAATTCTGCTATATTTTACAACTGACATAACTACTTGTTTTATATGGTATAGGGTGTTGGACCCAGTATAGCCATAAGCTTTTCTGTTTATGAAGGCTTACGTTCTTTTTGGCAGTCCAGAAGGTGAATATCTGTATTTTTGCATTGAATTGAGACTACTATATGCGGAAGGTTACCTCCTCGTGTTTGGTGTGTATGGTTTGTGGATATTTAATTTATTTCTTTAAAATTTAGGCCGGATGATTCTACTGTCATCGTCAGTCTTGCTTGTGGCAGTCTTTCAGGTGTTGCATCGTCAACAGGTAGGTGTTTATTGATAGTTGTTGTCTCCAATATCAGTTTTTCAATTCAGGTGTTTCTTTTAAATGTAAGTTTTAGAGTTTAGATTGCATATGCTGCTCCCAATGTGATAATACCTTTTTCTTTGGGCTTGTTAATTAATGATATGCTTGAACAGATCTGCTTAAGGGCCTATTTGGTTTGATTGGTAGTTTTAAGTTTTAAAAATGTTTGGTTTACTAAAGCTAGCTTTACAAGTTTTTATATTTTTGTAGTTTTCAGGTTTTATAATTTTAATATACTAATCTTAAATCCGAATCACAAATAATTTCTTCCTATTTCAAGCTTGAATTTTGATGGGGGTGATGGTAGTGGCAGTGGAAGCAGCTGTTAATGCAGTGTGTCTTTGATCTCTTGGAAGAGATGGGGGACATATGAGGTCTTTGTTTCTATAACAAAATCTAAAATCAAAATTTTAATTTTAGAAGTTTGAGTTAATAGTATTCCCAAATAAGTCATTTCAGCTACAATCTAACCAAACAAATTTTCTTTTGATATTTTCATTTGAAAACTAAACTGAAAACTTGCTACTTCCCCAAATAGGCCCTTAACCATGATGATTGCTTGTCTTGGCATAAGCTTTGTTCTGCTAGAAGTTGCATTACAGGTGGTGTGTCTTGGATGTGGTGTGTTTTGGTTTAAGCTGACTTTCATGCATGGTGAACAAATAATGCTTTAGCACCTATAAAATTTACTAGTTAGGTAGTATAATTGACTTATTTTCTTTGAAAGAATATATAATTTTGTCAGTCATTGTGAATATCAGTTTCTCCCAAAAAGTCATGGTAGAAGCTATCATAGATCAGATAGCAATTTCTTCATTAGGTATGAATCCTTCTTATTTACTTTTGTGTTTAATTGTTGTCTCTTGCAACATGCAGCAACATTTCCTTTGGATCTTGTAAGACGCAGGATGCAGTTGGAGGGAGCTGGTGGTCGAGCACGTGTCTATAATACCAGTTTATTTGGGACATTTAAGCACATAGTTCGGAATGAAGGACTACGTGGTTTGTACAGAGGCATTTTGCCCGAGTACTACAAGGTTGTTCCCAGCGTCGGCATTGTCTTTATGACATATGAGACATTGAAGATGTTTCTATCAAGCATTCCAAGTTAAGAAACACTATTTTTATCCTATGTGACGATTCATTACTTCATTTTATCCTTTAGAAGGAAATTTTGTGGTGGATTTTATTATTGTCGTAGCCATGGGCTCATTTTTGTATTTGTATAGGTAGTTATAATCTAGCGAGTTACAGCAATTGTACCTAATCGAATTTTAGGTTAAAGTTATGGATGATTAGAGAAATAGTTTGGTTATAGAATTTTCCACCATTAAGTTATTATTTTTCCCGAGACAAGACTAGGATGTCTCACTGTATCAATGTTCTGGGGATTCTTTGTTTTGAGAAGAACGTGAATTATATGTTTTCATTATTGAAATGTTAGTATTTCACTTAGTCACATTTATTCTAAAGCACTCTATTATTCATTAAAATGCATGCGGGAACCACTAATTATGGGTTTAGATCCAACTGCATTTCCCATTTTTTTCAGATCGTTTCTTTGGTTATTCTTAATTCTGTTGGAGATTGTATTTTAATCATACGCTAAGCAATAAAAGATATAAAGCTGATCAATAAAAGTTACTAACTGACTAATTTGATTCTTATTTATTTATTTATTTATATGCAACTTTAATTACTTAACATGTTACTTGTAAACAATATTATTAATCAATTTATAATTTTTCTTTTTAAATTGATGTTCTCCTTTTTCCAAAGCAGCCCGAAAGTGAAATCGAAAAAGTTTTATGCCAAGGCACAATGGCGTGTCGTATCATTTAACTTTGAACAAACATCACTATCTGTGACATGTGAGTGACCCATGTCCTGATGGGTCCACACCAGAAACTGATGTACTATCCTGTATGAGATCATATATTCCATCCAAAAATTCTAGCATCAAAGTTTACTAATTATGTATAATTTAGGATTTTGTATAGTGTGTAATCTGATTTTCATTTAATGCAGAGAAATTGTGTCTTTTAAAGCTCACATAATTTATGAATGAATAAGCTAAATATACATATTTATTAATGAAGTTTATACAAGAAAATCCATTGGCTTTAGTTCAGATCAAAATATTCAATCAGGGTCTACCTACTTAATTTGGTTGAGCTATTCAGTTGTTATAAACTCTGAGTTGGTTAAGCAATGGGTGAATTGTTGTAAACTTCTTAGTGCTTGTTTTTAATTCCTATGAATAAAATCAAAATATTCATTTCACTTGGAACTCTATCTGCATTAAACATTAGCTTACCATTAATGCATAGCCATTGCTGCTTCAGCCTTAGATATCAGGAATTTACTTTATTTTGTTGTAAACCAGTTAAACGGGAACAAATTGGTCCACCTATATGCTCACATTATTATGATCTTGCCCTCAACAAATTGAGATTCTATACCTAATTTCAAGCATAACGCCGAATGGTCCTAAGGTATAGAACATGGTCTAGAAAGTATTAGATTTAGTTAAGAAATATAACAGATAACATTTATAACTGGAAGTGGCAATTGTGGTATTTATTCCTGGAATGAAGTGTTTCAAGGAAGCTAGGAGTGGCATGCAAGGTGATGGCTCTGCTGGTTCTTAATCTGGTGGCATAAATTCATACTTAAAAGAAAGTTTAACGTGTTGGAATTTATTGAAGAAGATTTCATGACAATGCCACTTAAGTTAAATCTATACTATCTCCAATTCAAAACATTAAATCAATAAACTCACGAGTCTAAATTAATAAATTTATGAGTCTTCTCTGTTCAATTTTTGTATTTATATTTCGATTCTTAACACAACAAACTTAAACTTAATGGCATGTGATGCGAATTAAAGAGTAGACATCTATGCTTGATCCATACTGCAATTACCAATTAATAACGGAAAGTTTATATTTTTTTCACGATTGTGACATGTATGTGCACAAGGCTCACGTTGTCCTGAAAGTTAATTATAATGAATTAAAAAAAATTACTTACATGGATACTATTAACATGAATTCTGCATTTATTGGAAAATTAGCATTAATAACACACATGTATCTTCAACCAAGTGGCATGAATCAAGAGCTGTCCAAACTCCCAATGATTACAAAAGTTGCTATCGAATACAACACGTAGAAGAGAAAAAGTTCCATTTCATTCATGATCATCTTTTTGGATTGAGATCTAGATAATTCTTTATATGAATGTAACAGATTCTTAGGTATCATGAATGATTTGTACTCTAGTGTTTGAGTACCACTATATATAACTTCCTATGATGATGGCCTTCAATCCAACCCATGAACAAACCTTCTTTTAGCATAAAATTTGCTTTGTTCTTTCTTCCTCTCATTAGCTTAATACTTCTTGCAAGAGCCATTGGGTGGGGAAAGGTACTCTGCTTCATAAGATGTAGAGCAATAGAGTACATTGTGTTGTAATTAGTAATTGGAAGATATATTATCTCTTTTGTACAAAGTAGTTTAATCGACTTGAAACTTCCACTAGTTTCACTCTAGCTGAATATTGTGTTCGGAAAAGATAATCTGCATCCTGAGGTTTAGAGCAATATTTTCATTGTGCCTAGTCCTCAAGATGCAGATTACCTCTTCCTTAACAACAATGTAGACTGATTTAATTGATCATTTTGATATTCCAACGGTTTAATGTTTCTTGGTGAAGTTAGTAATGCTATTGGGTGAGGATAAGGTAATCTGCATCCTGAGGATTAGAGTAACACTTTTGGTGTTTCTAAACCTTGGGATTCAGATTATTTCTTCCTCATACCAATCCATAACAATTTAAAACGTCTCTACTCGATGAGTTGGGAAGAGAAGTGATCTCCAAAGGAAATCACTAGATAAGATCTTCAATTATAACAATTACTATAATTACAATAATTACTAAATCTTCAAAATTACCTAATTGCAATAAGTATTTAATTGTGATGATTATCATAATTTGTGCTAGTTAGACATAGTTTTATTCTTTGTGTATATATCATATTGTATTTATTTATTCATATATTCAGAAATAATATCTCTTATTGTGTCAATTTGACATGGTATAGAAGATAATGATTCATACCTTGCTTTTTGCACTAGTCATTTTTTCCATGGTTGATAAAGGATGTCCTGAAACCACTCTGGCTAAGTTGGCCACAAAAATGGCAGAATTTTGAACCAAGTTCCAGTGTCATCCTAGACTAGTGTTGATCATACTAATGCATTGTTTGATTTAAATTGATGAAATTATACTATTTGGTCCTTGGTGATTGGGATGTACATCTTAAGTAAAGACATATTGATGTATATCACTGAAGACTTACCACTACTTTCTAACATCGACTCCAACTCTCAACATTGGCAGACAGACAACACAATCGTTACGAGATGTCTTTTTTCTTTTCCGTGTTTCTTTTATTTATTCTTGGAGTTTTGTTTCTTCTTTTTTTTTTTATTATATTTCTCTCCAATCTTATTTATATCATACTCATCTAATGGTATCAAATATTCATCTAATGGTATCAAGTTCTCTCTGAGTGTAGAGGTACCAAACATACCTGCGAGACATATTTCAAACTCTAAGGCTATTTGGAATGGTAATTAAAGTTTCATGTTTGAAAGTGTAATTATTCTAATGGCACCAACAACAACCAAGGAAAATTTGTAGTAACTATTATTGAATTGTATCTTTCACTTCTTCCAACAAGTGTTGATAATGTCTAAGGCAATACTCTAATTTGTTCTAACAATCAGGATAATCATAAGACATAAATACTTGACTCGGGAGTTGTTGATCACATGAAATTTGAGGCAAAAATGTCGCAAAAAATTTCTCTAGACACCTAATTCCTTAGTGCAAAAGTTTTACCAATGCTAATAATGATTTATCATTGGTAACCAAGGCAGGGACTTGACAATGACTTAGTATAAACAATCTTTTTATTTAAAAAACATACTAAAATCCTATTGAAGTTTAAAAAAAGGAAGAAAAATAAGAGTAAGATATTTATGAGCAATTACTCGTCAATTTTTATTAACTGTAATATCTAAAAATAATTTGTATTTTCTAGTAGTTACAAAAAGTTATGAAGCAAGAATAAAATAATGGAACTAACTAAGTGATATGCATGTATGAAATTAAAAATAATTTAATCTTAATTATTCATAAATTTATTTTAAAGTATTTTATATACAATATTTTTGCAACATAATTCTAATATTACTTTATTACAATTCCTTATGAAAGGTAAAAGAATATCTATTAAGTATTGATTTCTCAAATAATTAACAAATACTCTAACAATAAGCATTATGCTCTAAACAATTAATATATAAGGATCTCGCCATAAAATCTTGTTATATTAAGTAAATTTAGTCAAATCTTATCTTAAAAAATCACTTCTTAGACATAAACCCAGACCTCTTATTAAAATTTGAAATTATAATTGTGGAGTACTTTCATAATTGAAGTATTAAAAACAAAACAAATCAACATATTAAAATCTATTTCTAGAAATTCATATATTAAAATGATTTTAATAAAAAATAATTTCAAAAATCACTTCTCGTATATCTCTTTAGAATCTAATCAACTGAGTATGATATTGCTTATCCATTAAGAATGAGAAAATTGCTTGAGTGGGGGTTATTGGATTGAACATTTATCATTAGGCCAAAAGTTATAGCTAATAGTTAGGAAACATTTTTTTTTTACTTAAGAATGTAACAACTCAAGTGCTACAATTTGATTGTGACTTAGAGCATCTGGCCTTTGCCATAGGACAATTGATGCCATCTGGCTCAATTCTATTACAAATTTCTTGATTCTTTCAAATTTTTCAAAATGAAATTGCATGAGTTGAAGTAAATAAATGAAGTTTTGTTCGGTGAAGTAATTCGAGTTACCATGAACTAAGGCGTAGTGATTTAGATTAATTCAATGCTTGAAATGGTGAATCATTGTTCGTTGTAGATTCTGATAGGCGAAGGTGATCGAAATAGTTCTAGTGATTAAATTAATCGAGAAATTGAAAATTGAAATGGTAGCTTTGTTCCGTGATATTTTTTATGAATTTGTTTTTTGGTTTTGATGATTCACACTTAGTGGTGATCCTTGTTCTAAGAAGTGTGAGAGTGATGCAACCAACTGGTGGTTTATTACTCCCTAGCAAGTTAATTAAAGTAAATTGAAACCATTAACTTCAATTCTTTAAAGGAACTCGCATGTGGAAATGAGCTATTATGTGAAAACTAAAACTGGACCAAGAAAAATAAATCAATGTTCAAACAAGTTTTATACACTTTTAAGATTGTAATTTGGTGATTTGAATTTGAATTTGTAGTAGTAGTGGTGGCCAACAAATTGAATATGCAATCTAATTTTCATTTTGAAGAAATATTGAACGAAGATTTGCCACTTAGATGGTATGCTTTTGCTATCAATATTTGAACTATAATTTCTCGTCCTTGTTTGTGTGATATAACAAGGCTTAATCAATGTTTAGTGCATTTCCTTTGTGTTGTTATGAAGACTTCATGGCTTAAGCGAGGTTTTGAGCATTCTTGGAATTAATCAAGCATTGGTCAATCACTTGAAATGTGATTATGTCATTTGAGTGAGATTTGGTTGTTCAAGACGACATGTATTTTCTTTTTTATCTTTTTGGTCCTCTATTTGATGCTTTTCTTCTCTAATTCCTTTTTTGTCAATAGATAAAAAGAAGTTAAAATAATTATTATTAAGAAATAGAATATAAAAATAATTCTATATTTATAATTTTTTTGAGATTAAAACATTTTAATGTAAAAAAGTTTCTAAACTAATATTTAAATTTACATAAAAATTAACAGTTATCATGATTATGATGTTATCACCATCATTTTATTGTCTAACACATTAGTTGTTCATTATCTTCTAAGTTTCTATATATGTGAGTGAAGTCATCAAAGATATATATTGTGTGGTATTATAGTATGTATTTTTTTCTTCATAACATTCTCACTTAGAAAATCATTAGACGTGGTACTAAAAGGGAGGACTATACTATATTAAGGACTTTGATGTCAAAAGATTCCACCACATGCATCAGTAGAGTAACCTCAAGAGGGAACAAATCCTTCTTTGACATCATGGACTAGACACCCTTTGTATGGATACTTGAAATATGTATTTCCTAGTTTTATTTTAGATACATTACTATTGGATGTTGGATGTTAAATGTGAGACTTGCATTTTGACCATGAGTCATCGTGTACAATTTTTAATATGAATGAATAAAAGTATTGCTCCTTTAACTTTGAAATTGAAATTGAAGGTGAACTAAAATTCAATGTTGAAGCAAATTCTTTAGACATTGACATAATACTCTGGATATTGAATTTGTCCTTGACCCTTTTGATGTTCCTGTAGACGATGAAGAAGTAAAAATAGCCAAATCCCCATACTCTTCAATGTTATCTTATGATTCGATCTCCTAAGAGTATCGTTGAAGTGAAAACTCCATATAAATTTAATGTATCTAACATTGCCTACAAGTTACCATTAGGGGAGTCAAAGATGGCAATCTAACTCACACGAGTTGGCCTACCATGGTCGAGCTAAAACCAAGACAACTCAACTCTGTTCAATTTTGGTTAGCCAAAAGTTTTTAACTTGACTTAACCTATCACGGGTTGGTGGGTTGATTCATTTAAACATATTCTTCTTTCCTAATTTGTTTTATATATTCATTGTTGTGCAATCAAAGTGGATTAACTCAACCCAATTGTTTGTAATAGTACAATTTGGGTGTTTACCTATTTCACTAAACATTGACCACAATTAGGAAGAGATATTATAAATATAGTAAGTCAAAGTCAAAGTGTTAACTTATATAATTGGACAAATACATAAAAGAAACATAAAACCATTGAAGAACATTATAGTTTTAAAATAATTGAAGTGTCAACCTACATATTCAAATTAATAAATAATTATAATGAAAAAGGAGCTTGCTAAGGGTGACTCCTCTTTGGAGAGTCTAGTGAAACACTCAAGGCAAAGTGAGCAACAATAGAGGAAAAAACAGTCACAAAACAAGAGTAAAAGTGAAGCAATTTGTTTTTGTAAAACTTGTCATGAAATTTTGTATATTATAATATTTTTTGTTGTTTGGTTGTTTTGAAAAAATGCATTAGAGGCAATCCCAATTTGAACATTGTAATAGTGAAAAACATTTAGAAGGTGAAAGTGTGTCAAGGGGTTTTAAGTGTCACTTGCACTTTCACATAGGATACGTCTAGTTTTATTCCTTTCCTTATTTGCTTTACTCTTTTTACATTTAGTTTTACCTTGTTATTTTACTTTTATTAAGTCTCTGTGACAACTAGCAATCAAAGTCAAATGCCCCTAAACATTAGTAGACTTTCCTTTAGTCTTTAGGTTTATGAGGGCACACACTATTTAGGAAAAAATGTTTTGATGTTTTTTCTGAGAGATGATGTGGAAGAGGATTGGGAAACACTTTGGCTAGAAAAAACATGATACTTAAGTTGTCCAAGTGACACATCTCTCTTATTTGAGAGTCTTTCATTTCTATTTCTTGTTGGAAACTTCATAAAAAGTATAAAAAATTCATTTACAAAAGCTCTTTTGTCACTCAATCTTTTTGTTGATTTTTCTAAAATTCTTGAGAAATTGTTTTAAAAACAAAAGATGAGTGATTGTGTTTCCTATAGTGTTCAGGTGAGTATGAAAAATAATGAGAGACAGTGGGTAAGAGAAGAGTGGAGGTAAACAAAGAACTAACTAAAATGGTGGATAATAAAATGAATAATGCTTTGGAAGAAATGAGGATAATGATAGAAAGAATGATGGCGAATAAATAAAATCATAGTGAGGGGTCATATAGAAGGAGAAAAAAAAATAATGAAGAATCTTCATAAGACAAATTTTCAGAAAGCAGCAATCATAATATTGAAGAATATCAAGAACCTCTTAAACAACATAAGTCTAGGCAATCTAGCTACCACATAGAGCCTAAGGTTGACCTTTCCCCTTTCTATGGCAAAGATAATGTTGAAGAATTATTGGATTGGGAGATGAAGGTGGAAAAAGATATTTGAATGATACCAAGTCCACAAGGATAAATAGTGTCCTTGACTGCTTTTAGTTTTTAGGGAATATCCATGTACTGGTGGACTGCTATTGTTCGTGACCAGAAAGCTCATCATCTTCCCTTGATTCAATACTAGAATAAGTTAAGATTTGCCCTTCAGAAATACCATGTACCTTCCTATTATGACAGGGAGCTGATGGATAGGTTTCAACATTATAACATCCATTGTCACTGTTTGCCTTGCTGGAAGTGTGTACGAATTGAATGGGTATGAGGCAGCATAATGAAAGTTAAATGGAGGATGAAAGGTGCTCTCAATTGGAAGGAAAGTGCTCATAGAAATGAAGGGAGAGGGATAGAGGTTAGGCCAACTCTCCTTGAGGTCTAGGCTAAACTTAAAGACTAGCTAACTTAGAGAGAGCCTAGGACAAGTTGTGCTGAAATCTGGACATCAATTCAATATCTCATTATAAGTTGAATTTTACATGGGTAGAACCTCTATTTATAGTGCTTAAGGGTAGTCAATTTGAAGCCAAAATGTGCATAAGATTATTTGAATTCAAAAGCTAGATCTAGAGGAATCAATGAGGGAGTGCCAATTCTCACATGATCCACCAAAAGGGGCGGAATCATGGATCAGTGACACATGGTCGTGCATGCTTTCCTCATTTGTAGCATGTGTTAAATGTGAGAGCAAGGTGGCGATCCACGGTGCTTCTAGATGACCTAAGTTGCCTAGGGTTTTCAAATGGGCTTGAATGAAGTCGAATTGGAAACTTAGGTAACTATGTGTAATTAATTTTAATGTTACTCTGAGCCCAAAATAAAATGTATGGAGGCCCAATACATGGCCCAAAAGAAAATAAGATATTATACTAATTACAAATGACAAATGGCCCATGAGGATAAGAGCTTGGCTTTGTTGGGCTAAGTTGAGTTCCACTCTTCTTAGATTCTTTTTGCCATAACTCTTGTGGTTCGTCCCTTGTTAAGCGTTCTTCTATCACAACACCTCCAACAAAAGGATATGACTGTGGAAGAGTATAAGCATAAGATGGAAGTACTAATGATGAGGGCGGAAATTTGTGAAGAATTGAGGATTAGTATGGATAAATTCCAGAGTGGTCTCTGTTATGATATCCGAGATAGGGTAGAGTTGTTACCTTATACTGATTTGAATGAACTTGTGTAAATGTGCAAAAAGGTGGAGCAACAACTCAAGAGGAAGTCAAGCTCTAAAAACTATTATCCTAGCACATCCTTTTCATCCTAGAAGGAATACAAGAGGGAGGATTACCCTCCAAATCAGAGAGACCACTAGAAAAAGAAACGAAAAATGAAAAGAAAAAGAAAAATACAAAAAAGAATCTGCAGATTCTAGCCATTGAGATATTTAGTGCTTTATATGTTTAGAGAGGGCGCTATTCCTTTAACTGTTCCAAAAAGAAAACTTTGTTTTCAAACGAGGATGACACCGATAGCTTGAATGATTCCTCATCTTCTTTCAGTGAAGATAAAAATTTTGAGTATGAGGAAGAAACACAACCTTGTGAGGATAATTTACTTATTGTGAGGAGGTTGTTACAAACTCAACTTGCCGAGCTATAACAGTCACAATGAGAGAACCTTTTTCCAGCTCGTTGTAAATTTTTTGAAAACATTTGTTCTGTGATTGTGGGTAGTGGCTCTTGTTGCAACTGTTGTAGTTATAGGTTAGTTGATAAATTGACTTTAACTCTTAAACCCCATTCATAACCTGATAAACTTTAGTGGATTAATAATGACGGAGGTATAGTAGTTAAAGACTAAGTGAGTGTGCCAATTTCTATTGCAAAGTATGAAAAAGAAGTGGTTTGTGATGTAGTACCAATCGATGACACATCTTACTTCGGTGTCCGTGACAATTTGATAAGAAAACTTTACATGACGACCTCACCAATAAGATTAGTTTCCAACACAAGGAGAAAAAGATAATTCTTTATCCTCTCATACCTCAACAAGTGAGAGAAGACAAAGTTATTTTGAAAAAAAAAATAGAAAATGAAAAGAGAGAAGAAAAAAAAAAGTTCAAAACCTTTCTTATTCAAATGAAATAAAAGCAGAGAAGGGAGTGAGTCTGGAGCCCTATGTCTCATTCAATAGTGTTGTTTCCTATAAATATTCGAAAACTGAAAATAAAATAAAATCTCTTCTGCGGGAACAACCACTCTTCCTTCTCTACAGTAAAGAGGCACTTACCACCACTAGTAGTGAACTTGATTCTCAATCTAATAGGGTTAAAACTCTTTTAAAAGAATTTGATTATATATTTTAGTACAAAGTGGTTTGCTTCCTTTAAGGTGAATAGAACATCAGATTGATTTAGTTCACAGAACTAGCCTACCCAATACGCGTACTTATAGAACCAACCTTGAGGAAGAAAATAAATTGAGAACAAGTTGATGATATGGTGTAGAAGGGCTGGGTTCAAAAAAGTGTCAGTCCTTGTGCAGTTCCCATGTTGTTGATCCCTAAGAAAGATGAGGCATACAAAATATGTACAAACTGTCGGGCTATTAATAACATCACTGTAAAATATAGGGACTCAATCCCAAGTTAGATTATATGTTAGATGAATTTCATGGAGCAAATATATTTTCTAAAATTATCTTAAAAGTGGTTATCATTAAATCATAATTAAAGAAGGAGATGAATGGAAGACTACTTTTAAGACCAAGTTTGGATATTGTGAGTAGTTAGTCATGCCATTTGATTTGTCCAACGCCCCTGGACTTTTATTCGATTAATGAATCATATACTTAGGAATTGCATAAATCATTTTGTTATTGTTTATTTTGATGATATTTTAAATATAGTCAAAGTCTGAACGACCACATTGGTCATCTTAGATAGGTTTCTTATATCCTCAAGAAGAATAACCTTTTTAAAAACCTTGAGAAATGCACCTTTTGTAAGGAAAATAGAGTATTTTTGGGATTTATGGTTGGACAAAATAGGGTTCATGTTGATCCTGAGAAAATAAAGGTCATTTAAGATTGGCCCACCCCTAAGATTGTAAGAGATGTTAAGGAGCTTTCATGGCTTAGCTAGTTTTTGCAAACCATTTGTTTAAGATTTCACTACGATAACATCTCCTCTTAACAAACTTGTTAAGAAGGATGTATCTTTTGTCTGTGGTGACAAACAAGAAAAAACATTTGAAACTCTTAAATATAAATTAACCCATACACTTATACTAGTTCTTCCTGATTTTGCTAAAACTTTTGAACTATATTGTGATGCCTTTGGGGATTAGCATAGGTGTTGTGTTACTTCAAGGTGGGCATACTGTGACCTATTTTAGTGGAAAAACTAAAAGGACTTATCTTGAATTATCCCACCTATGACGAAGAGCTTTGTACTCTCATCCGCACTCCGAACCTAGGAACATTATTTAGTGACTAAAGAATTTGTCATTCATATTGATCATACGTCACTAAAATACATAAGAGGCATGCAAAATGGGTGGAGTATTTGGAGCAATTTCATTATATTGTCAAACATGAATCGAGAAAGAGTAATGTGGTTATAAATGCTTTGTCTAGGTGACATACATTATTAGTTTCTCTTGGAGTTCAAATTATTGGTTTTGACAACATAAAGGAATTGTATGAGCATGATAATTATTTTTCATCCATTTTTACATCTTGTATCAAGAAACCTTTTGATGGATTCTATTTGTCTGAGGGGTATATTTTTCATGAAGGAAAACTTTGTATGCTTCAAGGATCTGTCAAAAAGTTTCTTGTGTAAAAGTGTCATAAAGGGGGTCTCATGGACCCTTTTGGGGTAGATAAAACTCTAAGCATGTTAAAGAGTAAGTTGTATTGACCTCATATAAGAGCTAAAGTCTAAAGGTATTGTAAAAAGTGTTAATTTGTCTTGAAGTCAAGTCTAAATTGATGCCTCATGAATTTTATACTTAAACTTTTCTTATTTGATGGTATATTGTATTGAATTAATAACATGTGTGACACTAACTCATCCTCCATAAAATTGATCTCTTCTCATCTCTGTTAAGATAAACACATCATCTCCCATAAAACTTGATGAGTGCAAACCCACAAACCTCATCTCCCACATAATGCATGTTTGACTCATTTAAAAGAGATGAATGTTTTGTAAAATATTATTTTATTCAAATTCAAACATGTACCATTATTCGAACAAGTAGCAATTCACATACATATTCAAAATAATTTTGGATATAGTTGATTTGAAGAAAAATGTGAGATGACAAAGAAGTATAAAGAAGTTCGAAAGAAAGGTGATTCAAATTTGAAAGCTTAGTAAGTGAAAATAATTTGAGTTACCAAGTTACAATTACCTGAACGTATAGAAATAATTATTTGCACACATAGTATATACAATCATTTGACGTGCAAAATGACAACTCATTCGTTCAAAAGACCAATTATTAGTACATGCAATACATACAATGATGTAAATAAGAGCATCAATTTATCGATGTGATATATGTGTAAAATAGATAGTTAAAGGATTTTAAGTAGATTTTATATAAATAGGACAAATTGCAAAATTTTAAATGACTCAACATTAAACTTTTATACGCTATTATGCCAATCGTCAAATGACTTAGGTTTTACAAAAAATTGCATATGTTCTTTCTATTTTTATTCACTCCATTGTCTATTTCTAACATTTGTTTCTATCAATGTGGATAGGTATGTACCATTAGTTTGAATAAGTAAGAGCAGTTTCGAAATAACTCTTCAAATATAAATATATTGAATCTCTCTTATAAAAAAAAATCAATCCGTTTATTTTATTAAGATTTGATGTTTACAACATCAAACCGTTCTTGTTTTTTTCTTTTTTATTTGAATGCATGAAAGTAAAAGAACAAATTTTTTACAGATTTAAAAAATAATATATTATTTTGAAAAACATTTAAATGTTTAATGATCTTGATTCAATTCAAAATTAAAAATAGCGAGAGAAATGTTAAGAGAAGAAACTAATATTTGAACGATATTAAACCATATAAAATTATTATATTATTTTCCAAGTATGCATTACTAATATTATTAGTAATAATTAATGGTTGTTATTGTTGATTTGCTTTTAAATTCTATATAAGATTAAAGCTGATATGTGGGATAGATTGATTGAGGCAATTGTCTTATGCCGTGTTTGGGGGTGATCTATAGTTTTAAGGTTTTGAACTTTTATAAACGATTTTTTTTTTCAGCTTTTAGTTTTTTTTTTTTACTTTTAAAAACTTATCAATCTTACCTTTTTTTTTTTCTTTCAAAGTTTATTAAAAATACAAAACTTTTCAAATGATACTTTGATAAAAGAAAAGTAAAGTGATAGATAACAAACTAGAAAAAGTTAAGTTTTTTTTTTTTTTTTTAAGTGTTTGAAGAATAAGCTACAACCATGATCAAATTAGATAAAAAGACTCATTCAATTCATGTTTAAAATTTAGAGCCTAAGTTATACATTTTATAACATGGGTTTGAATGGTAGAAATGGATAATAAACTATGGCTAATGCAACAAAAGTTATTTGATTATAAGATGAATGGAGTTCTGAATTCAATTTGGTTTCTAAAATGACATCTAACAAGCTTGATTTAATTTGTACTTAAAATTTAGATTGCAAACACTACATTCTCATAGTTCAGGTGAAATTGATTTTTTTTATCAGTAAAAATAAAATAAATAAAATAAAACATTTATGAATTTTAAATTACGAAGTTAGGTGAAAAACTCAAATTTAATATATATATATATATATATATATATATATATGTATATGTATATGTATATACGTATATGTATATGTATACGTATACGTACGTATACGTATACGTATATGTATATACATATACATATACATATATATATATATGTATATATATATATATATATTATTACAAGAAAAATGTTATTTAGAGACCAATTTTTAGTTACTAAATAAAATAATTACTAATTGTGACCAAAATAGTCATCAAAATAGATTTTAGTTGTTAAATAACTACAAAATAGAAGTAATGATTGAATTTAGTGACCAATTAAGTCAAATAATTGGTATTTAACATTAGCTACCAAGGCTTTAGTGACCTATGTCATTAATTCTAAATTGATATCTAATTAAGTTAGAGACTAATTTAGAATCTAATGACATAGGTCACTAAAACCTTGGCAGTTAATATTAGATACCAATTATTTGACTTAATTGGTCACTAAATTCAATCATTACTTCTATTTTATAGTTATTTAGCAACCAAAATTTAATTTGGTGACTATTTTGGTCACAATTAGCAACTATT
>Ga0099825_1003514_pt1 | contig 20840 bp, 15 predicted proteins | sample SiratroredBW_FD_76838 | JGI IMG/M metagenome (GOLD analysis project Ga0099825, IMG submission 76838) | Root nodule microbial communities of legume samples collected from California, USA - Siratro red BW | ecosystem: Host-associated > Plants > Roots > Nodule | place: USA: California | collected... | reverse complement strand
TTTTTTTTTGTTTTGTTTTTGTGGGTTTTTTTTTGTTTTTTTTTTTTTTGTTTTTGTGTTTTTTTTTTTTTTTTTTTTTTTTTTTTTTTTTTTTTTTTTTTTTGTGAAATTTCAAACATGTGTTTCCCTTAAAGAAGACGGGGAGTAGTTGTTGGCTATCTGAAAGAACTGGAATGTCATAAAGCTTTGACATAATTTGTGAACAATTTTAATTTACCGGATATATGCTCTTTGTAGGCCGAGCATGAGCTGTCAAAAGGAGTTAGTGCTAGAGACAAACTAAACATGGAGACCGAGTATGCTCCTCCCCTTTGAAATGCATTTGTACATTCAAGTCTCGTAGAATAACATTATTTGAATTCTCTTGTTGGCTATACTGATTAATATTGTTGTATCATACATAACAGCAGGGGCTTCGAGTGCTTTTGGTCCTTGAAATCATATGTGCTCTTCTTTTTTTCCCATTATTTTTTCCTTATAAAATCTAAGACTAATAGTTTACTTCTAAATACTTTCAAGAAATACTGCTTAGAGTTAGGTATTACTGTTTATGTTATATACACGAGAGTTATGCATAATGAAAGACCTGTACAGTTCATGTGATCATAGTTAAGTGTTCTGTTCTGTCTTAGAGACTGTCCTTCTATTAGATAATTTTACACAAATTAACATATCATTGCTCTTTATGTCATGGAAGGATCAATCTTGAAGGACATCGACCTAGAGTGAGGCGATATGCCCATGGTTTGAGGAAGCTCATAAGAATTGGCCAAGGTACAAAAAAATCCCATCATGATATTCATCGCGGAGTGCTTTTGAGGCATTAGCATGCTTAATTGATTTTATGAGTTCTAGAATCCCCAATGTGACCATTGGTACAAGTAAACTGACTGCCAGGTGAAGGCAAGTGAATAAAACAATTCTGATCAAACCAGTCCTGGATTCCCTGCAAGCCAAGGGAGAAGGATTACTTTTCCCTCTATACTCATGACTCCCAGGCACAACGTTAAAATCACCAATAAAGGACCATGGAGAAATCTGAGAAGATAGATTTGAGAGATCCTACCACAAATCACTTCTAACTGAATAGCTGCTTGAAGAGCAAATAACTGATACACAAATATCCTGTAAACCATTTTTAAGAGAAAAAGAAACTTCTGAGTAGAAATTTGTGCATATCTATTCAAGGAAATATTGTAGAGAAACTATAGAGGAATTAATAAAGAAGAAATAAATCAGGGATTTAGTTAATACCGTTGACATAAAGTACTCCATTTTATTTTCTATTTAAAAAGGAGTTTATTTTGACAGTATCGATTTGCATTGAATATTATTGGGTGACAGTTGTGTAAATATGATTCTAAATCAATGATGATCGTATTTTTGCAAGGAATCCCGTGTTTCTTTTCTAATTTCTATAGTTATGGAGGGTTTGCTACGTTAGCATTTTATATCTTGTATGCTTCTCTCTTTATATTACTAGCTAATTTACTCTTGTTTTTCTTTTTGAAAGGCCCAGAGAAATTGTTACGACAATCATCAAAGTTGTCAGCTAGAACAGATGGGTTTGAAGGGGACGGAGGAGATGCAGTTGAAGCACATCAATGGAAATGTGTTTTTACTTTGGCTGGTAATTTTCTTCTGTTTTGCATTATTTTGTAGACTATTACAATGCTGTCCTATTTTTATCAGTAGCCTAATACACTTCCCCCTTTTGTGATTTCTTGAGTTAATATTGATAAAATTATTTAATCCAGAACCATAATAAACACCTCCTTTTGAGTAACTAGTGGTTAAAAATGTAACTAAAGGCCCTTCTTTAAGGATAACATCTACTTCTGAGTTTGAATAGAGGATGGTGAGGTGGCCGGACTTGTGGTAATCAAATCATTGTGCATCAGGGGAGAAAATTTTGGAGTGTATAGCCCTCAGTCTTGCAGTCTGTTGCCATACAGAAAAATTTCATTTATCAGGAAAAAGTGAAAGAATGGTAAAAGTAACCCTACAAAGGAAATTAATCATTGGTTTATTTGAAGTAAAACAACTTGAGTAATGTACACTTCGCTCTTTCTTTGAATGATTTGATTGTCAAACTTGATACAAACAAATATGCTTTTACTTATGGTTTTTCCACTTGTAATTCTTATTTATATTAGTTTCAATAGAAAAAGTTATAGTTAAATATGTCCTTATACATATAGATGTTTCTTTTGTTTGTGATTTCAGGTATTAGAATTTTTGAGGATGTTTCTGATCACAAGGTTTCTGAATCTATCCTTATACAATTCACTTCTTTGGGCAGGGGAGGACTTGGGCAATACTGATTATTAATTTATTTCTTGAAAACTAGTTAGCTTTCCATTCGCGTCTGTTATTCTAACATGAGTTGTAATAGTATAACATTTGTCTCGTTGTTGATTCATTTAATTATCCAATACTTGTTTCTCTGTTGATATTTTCCCGTAAGCTTAGCAGCATAAGTCGCTTGATGGAATTTAGCTGAGAGAGTAAAGAGTGAATGTCACAAGGTTCTGATACTCGTACACATAATTGAGACTTGACAATCTCTGATAGAAACTAATGACTAACTGAAAATACCAACAGTGCAGAGCTAACAGTACAGCAAAAAGGGCTTGGGATAAATTGAACAGTAATAATAGCTACTGTATCCTAACCTTGCTTAATTCAATTAGTGCATGGGTGTGTGTGTTACCAGGAACAACTTTATTAAATCATTTCAAAAAATCGAATAGACCTCATTACTAAAAAAGGGAATATTTTGATATTGCTTATGGAAAAAAGTGTTATTTATTTTGAGACTCCATTTTCTTTGCTTTTTGTATAGTTTGCATGTGTTCTTCCTATTCTGAATGTGGTTACATTGAGAGGTTCTCAAGTAGTAATATACTAGTATCTGCTCGGACCTGTATTAGTAATGTCATAATATTTTCAGAAGGTTTGTTTTATATTTTTATTCTATTGATAAAAGTTGAAAGGACACCTTTATGTGTAATTCTGTCCCTTATATGATAACCTAAATGGCTATCATTAATAAGAAAGTTCTGTCAATAAAAACCTTGATGCATCTATGTAACCCAAAACCTTTTCTTTTTATGCTAATGAAACTCTTGTTTATTGATTCACTAGTTTTGTTAATATGTAAAATGTTATCATATGCTCATTGTGTAGCTTCTTTCCTCTTTATTGTTACATTTACAGCAACTGAGATTGGTGCTTTGGTTCATTATGACAGGGCAGATAAATAAACCTGATTTCTGCTTTGACATTTTTTGTGCTTTGTAGAATAGTAAGACTGTCCTTGCAAAGTCTGTTGGTGTTATTGATGCAAGTGCAGATACTGTTTTTGAAGTTATTTTGAGCACTGAACAACAGAAAAGATATGAGTAAGTTTCCTATAGAAGGTGCTTGAGTGTCTTCATAATATATTTGGGAAATTAGTCTCTTCTATGTTTATTTTACAGGTGGGATACATTGATATGCGACTTGGAACTTGTTGATTCTTATGATGGACACTACGATGTTGTTTATGGGACATATGATTCTAAGTATCTATCTCGGTAATCTATTGATGTTATTATTTTCAAATTTAAAAAATTATAGCATTGTAGAGATTGGATTGCTGTAATATATGCTCTGTTTTGTGAAGTTCATTATTGTGTGAATTTTTTCATTAACAGAGATTTCTCATTTGTGTGGATTTTCTCAATGGTAAACATTGTGAGCTTGGCTCCTACTGACTTAGGCTTCATTCTGCTAAATTCTTCATATAGGACATGCTAATTTATTTGGTGTGTTTGTCAGTCCTTTATATAGTAGCTATTAGTGACGAAATTTTAGTTGCCAATTAGCTACAGTTTCATGACATCTCTATCTTCTTCCAATGGCCTTATAATTTTGTTTTTCATCAATGAATAGAAAGCAAGTTTTATTCAAGTTATTCTTACTTAATCATGATTTGCTTTTTATAATGTTCACTGAATTAACTTTTAACCCAGGTGGCACTCAAAGCAGGATTTTGTCTTCTCCAGACAATGGTTTCGTGGACAAGATGGAACATATAGTAAGACTATGATTGTAGTGATTGCTTGCTTGGACCTTTTGTAACTGTCAAGAATTAGTTCATTTACTTTCATTGCTAGCATAGTAGTATTGTGTATTTCATTTAATTGTTGAAGATAGAAGCTTATACATATTACTAATCAAATGGAAATAGTGCTGCGGAAATGAAATTTCTTTTATTTTGCGCATTGTATCCATATTTTTTTCGATGTAAACTTGTATTTTTTTAATAATAATTTTGGTACTGTTATGGCAGTTTCTGTGACCTTGATTTAGATGATCACTATATTGTATTTTTTAAACATAACTGGACAATATATGCTGAAATATTCTATATATTTAATTATTGCAGCCATCTTGCAATGTCCAGCTGTACACAAGAAAAAGCCCCAAATACCCGGATATCGACGTGCAAAAGTTAATCGTAAGATAGCAATCTTTTACATTAAATCCTTGGAATTGATAAGTGGTGCTTGGTAGTATTTAGTGGTATACACATTAATTTTACACATTGCTGGAGAGTGTATTGTTTCTCTATGATGGGAATTATCTCTCTTACTTTAATTTCAGACTCTAGCAACTCATTAGAAGAAAGAAAATATGACCACTGAATTGTATTTTTCAGCATGGACTATTTTTATCCCCTTATGTGTTGCATTTTGGCTGCAGCATCTTCATGGGAGATTAGAAATTTGAACACATCTATGGCATCAAATAACCCAAGATGTTTAGTGACCCACACTTTAGAGATAAACTCTTCGTCCTGGTGTCGATGGAAAAACAACCAGAACTCAAAATTTCAGAGGAGCATTCCACATGCATTATTGTTCCAAGTGGCTGGTTAAGTATCTGTACCATTGTTTTTTATCTTAATATTTCTCTGAATTTCTAGAATGACTGGCACTTGAGTTGAGATGATCAAAACTTTGTTGTCCAAACTCTTGGAAGTCATCTTGGTAGTTTATATAGGCTTCTTTTGATGTAGTTCTGAATTCTTTTTTTCTCATGTTGAACAAATTGCACGTGAATACCATTCCGGAGGCATTTAATATATGTTTCTAAATAATGGGTCAGGTCTGAAGGAATATATTGCTGCCAATCCTGCACTCCACCATGAAAATGCCACCACAGTTGTTCATTCCAAAATCTCTGATGCTTCTATTTCTAGTGCTGAATGTGAGGATGAAATGCAGGACGAGTTTTATGATGCAATTACTGCTGATTCATCAACATCAGATGAAGAAAGTGATGATGATCAAAAACTTGTTAAGCAGGTTTTCCTGATTCTACACCTATCAGCTATAAAAGTAGTCTACAGTAGAAATATGTGTTATTTGAGTTTTGTTAACTTCTATTGTTTAATTACATTTTCCAAATTATCAGGAGCCAAGAGTCAAGCTGAAGAATATTTCATGGGCAATCACAACATTAGCTTTAAAACGAACTGCAGGTAAGCTTTTACTTTGTTACTTGTGTATTAAAATGAGAGAGAGAGAGGGGCATAGGCTGAATCCCTATTCTGTATTGAGCACATAGGGTATGCATTTATAAATAAGAAAATACAAAGAGATGGGTCTAAGCCCGTTACATCTAACTTTCTCAAGTTGGTGCATATAAATTATATGTACCAAGCTTGTTACAAATGTAATTAATTCTAGGTTCTCGTAATGATTTAATAAAAATATTTATTAGTTGATCATTAGAATTAATAAACTTAGTCTTGAAATCTCTAGATACAATCTTTTCTTGAATAAAATGACAATCAATCTGAATATGTTTGATTCTTTCATGAAAGACGGGATTTGAGTCAATATGAAGAGCAACTTGATGGTCACATATAAGTGTCATTTGAGTGACCTTTCCAAATTCCTAATCTTGAACTAACAATTTAAGCCAAATAAGCTCACAAGTAATTGAGGCTATAACTTTATGTTCTGCCTCCACACTGATCTCGCCATAACATGTTATTTCTTGCTCTTCCAAAAGATCAAATTATCACCAATGGAGACATAATATCTGGAAGTGGATCTCCTATTAGAAGGAGAGTCTGCCCAATCGGCATTTGAATAACATACAACTTTAGTGTGATTGTTGTGTCCATATAACAAACCTTTTCCAGGATAATCTTTCATGTACTTCAATAAACGAATGACAATATTCCAAAGATCCGCACATGGAGAATTAAAAAATTAACTCACCATACTGACTGCAAAGGAAATGTTAGGACGAGTAACTATAAGGTAGTACAATTTCAACTAATCTTTTGTACTTCTCAGGATCTAAGAGTGACTTCCCTTAATTAGGTAGGAGTTTGGCATTGGGATCCATGGGTGTGGCAACAGACTTTGAATTCATTAATTAAGTTTCCTCCAAAACATACTTCATATAAGAGATCACAATTCCATTGTCGGATTGTGCTATCTCAATCTCCAAGAAATATCTGAGTTTATCTAGGTCTTTGGTCTAAAAGTGGTGACAGAGGTGTTGCTTTACTTGTGAGATGTCACGGTGATCACTGCTTGTAAGTACAATATCATCAACATATGCTACTAGATAGATATACGCAACACTCGAGTGACGGTAAAATATTGAATGATCTACCTCACTGCGAGTAATACCAAATTATTGAACAACAATGCTAAATTTGCCGAACCAAGTCCTAGAATACTGTTTGAGGCCATATAAAGATTTGAGGAGACAACATACAATCTAGAAGACTCCTCCTGAGCAACAAAACTCGGAGGTTTCTCCATATAAATTTCTTCTTTCAAATCCCCATTAAGAAAAACATTTTTGACATTTAGTTGATAAAGAGACCAACGTTTAAAAGCAGCCATGACTACGAATAAGCCAACAGAGACCATCTTTGCAACTGGAGAAAAAGTATCACCTTAGTCCAAACCAAAAATTTGTGTATAACCTTTGGCCATGAGGCGAGCTTTGAGACGATCAATAGTACTATCAGAACCAAGTTTTGCAAAAATGTACCTACATCCAACAACAAATTTCCCAAAAGGTAAAGGAACGAATTCTCAAGTTCAACTATTTTAAAGAGCACTTCTTTCATCAAGAATGGCCTGACACCAACCAGGTTGGGTCAAGGCATCACCTACAGATTTTGGAATTAACACAGAAAAAAAGACGAACACAAGTAAGAAGTGGTTGAGATAACTTATGATAACTGAAAGCAATATAATGAGGAGAGGGATTATGGGTAGAGCATACACCTTTACTTCCACTTGTTGCTCCTTATTGTGTGTGTCGCATAAGTCAACCACTGAAATACATTCTTTCATCACCTCTGATGACTTCTGCGTGCGTGATGATTTCAATCGCCCTCGCAAGTCAGGGAAAGGGAGTCATAAGTGTGAACATTGTCATAGGCTTAGTCACAAAATTGATCGATGTTATGCCTTACATGGATGTCCTCCTTGATTTGTTGTAGTTGCACAAGTTGGTCCCTTGCAACCATCTAATTTGGATGTGACTTCATCTGATACTTCAGGACAGTATGCTATCTTCAACAAATTTTTCAAATGGTATGAGGATCATCAAAATTGTAGATTCATTGCTTCTGTTTCACACAAATACATTATTTGTTGGCCTCACTCACTACTCTCTTGGCCCTTGGGTTCTGGACTCAGGTCCCACAGATCACATTACTGGTAATAAATCTTTTTTCTCTTTTCTGGTTATTTACCTTCTGTTACCTTGGCCAATGGCTCTAGGGCCTCATTACATGGTGTTGGTACTATTCATCTTCTTCATTCTCTATCTGTTGATAATGTGATAATGTTCTTTATGTCCCTGGGTCTTCATTTAACTTATTATCCCTTAGGTCAAGTATACCTTTTATTGTCCCATCTATATTACATTTCGACCAAGAACTGGGAGGGGCCTTCCACAAAACAGGAATCTTTTAGGCCAACACTAGGTTTGATAGGAATGATGGCAAAATGCTTAAGTATAAAAAAACTCAGACATGTTAGAATTCATAGTATAAGAACACAAATTACCTATAAAACTTACCTATTATAAACCTTATTTTTAATCCACCCACAAGGCATATATTGATTATCAAACCGGATGAGGTGTTGTACCAAATAATAGTTAATCCTATATGCAATATTCACAATATCAAACCTCTATGACCATACATGTAGTCTAGAGTTCAACTCTTGTTACCCCCATTCTTCTATATACAAGTAAAATTTTAGCAGAAGGTGGGTTAGGCCTATAAATAGCTCATGTGAGAGGATTTGTGATGAGTACGATACCATCCAAATTCGAGAACAAAGACATCTCCACAAGAAAACGTAAGGAAGAGAAACGAGGCACAATTCAGTGTTCCCCGTTCATTCATTCAAACCTGTCTAAATACAAGCATATCAGTACCATGTGCCAAAACCCTCTAACAGAAATATTCCCACACCCCACATATTCTAACAATATAACAAACTCCTTCTAGAATGTCTAAGACACCACTACAAGAAAATAATATATTCCCTGATTTGTGATAAACGTAACTTGGAGCTTTGTTACACTTAATAATCCTTTTGGGCCTTTCAGCATGGGCTTCCTCCACCTGGACTGCAGTGTCCAATTTAATTGCATCTTCAACATTCATGTCAATTTGTTAGATATAAAATTATTCACGTGCTTTCACATGTTGGCTTAAGCTTTAGGAGTGTTAGTTCATGATAATATATGTACTTATTCTATATATCTAGTCTACAAGAGTAAAAGAAAATTGGTAAGGTTAAAATGAATAAAGCATTCTTTCACTTTTGAGTAACTGGTTATATTTGCATATAACTTCTTAATTTCATTTGGAATTCTAATATAATATATTTGATTATTGCATGCAGCTCCTGATCTAAGCGAAGAATTGGATCCTAATGTAACTCCTGTCACAATTCCAAGTGTCTTGCATGGTTCTTTATGGAAAGCAAAGGATGACAATGACACAAACTGTTGGGCTTCTCCTACTGGAAAAGGATTTATGATTAGAGGAAAGAACTATCTTAAAGATAGTTCTAAGGTTAGCAGACTATAAGTCATTCAATTATAAGTACAGCAAATCTTTTCTTTATCTTGGATGATGGGATATTCTGCAGTAGTGTGCATGTGCTTTAGTGTCCTTCACATTAACAATTAGTTCTGTCCCTGAAATTATATTGGGAGTTTGAACTGTGACTTTATTTTTATTTTTTATTTTTTTGTAAATTTAGAAGTCAATATTTCTAAATTCTAGAACTACATTTGTCAGTATAGATCTCAATCTACTTTACATATTTATGAAGTACATGTTACTTTATTTTGTTCTGGCTGAATGTGATAGGAAACTAAAGAAATAATTCTTTTAGTAATGAAAAGATACGACACCCAATCCACTTCTTATTGCACCTCATCTGAGCCTTAGTCCTGTTAACAGTGTTCCTCAACCAGAGAAAGATCTTGCTCCCCCACTCTAAAGTCACAATTCACTAGCCTTTTCTTTTTCCCCATCTTTTCCCTAAAATCTGGACACTCCTAACAAAATTATCCTCACTTAACTGATTGTCATTCTGGCAGTGCGAGGCTTTTTCCTTCTAAAATATACTTTCCATATAGTGGGATTGATCTCTCACATCATATTTTATGGGTCAATTGTCATGAACACAGCATTTGTCTTGCAGGTAGTTGGAGGAGATCCTCTTCTCAAGCTTGTAGGAGTCGATTGGTTAACAGTTGATAAATCTGTAGATAGAATTGCCCTTCGCCCTAAATGTTTGGTTCAGGTAATGTCAAATTTTTAACGTTTTATCTTTTAATATGTATTGATCATTGTAAACTAGGGTTGGGGTAAGATGATCAATTTTCATCAGACATGTTATTCAAGGAAAAAAGGTTGAAAATTTCTTAATATTATTTTATTTTGTAATGTACAAGGTTTTTCATTGTATACAAGACTACGTGTTTGTTCCCTAAAAACATATTCAATATCTTTAAGTTGGAGATATTGAAATTGTGAATTTCATATATCATTGTATTATCTAATCTTTTCCTTCTGAATTTCAGTCAGAAGCTGGGAAAAAGCTTCCATTTATCCTTGTCATTAATCTTCAGGTATGGATGCTATTGCTTTTGCTTTCAACACATGCAGATTGGGAAAAGTTAAGGTTATTAAATGTGTGAATGTTAGAGATCCTGCAATGAGTAGCGATATAACTAAAATATTATATATAAATAGAAGGAAACCTTCACCTTATTAGTTAACTTTTGAAGTTGAATTAGATTTGAATCCAAATTATAAGATGATATAAATGCATATCCTAACATTATTGACCAAGTGATTCTTCAGTTCTTCTCAACTGCCATCCTCTTTTTGGTTATACCTAGTTTTGAAAGTCTACTGCTGGCATATTATTGCTTTTGACATTGAATGAAGAATTGAGTAGCTTTACTACTAGTACAGTGTCAAGGCTCCCAACTTTGACTGACAAGTAAATTGGAAGGTTTTACTGCCTTTCTTTTTTAACTTAGTCAGCATACATGTGATGCTAAAAGCTGAGAAGTTATTTGATTGAAAGCATGAATAGTCTGTGACATGTGCTACTGTCTCAATCTCTGAAATCCATAATGATGGATCTCTCAACGGCTCAAGAGAAACTTTGTCTGTAGTTTATATATATAGATAAAGTGCATTGAAGCATTTGTTTATGCCACAGATCTGCTTCTCATTGAAAGACTTATTTTTTGTTTGTAATCAAATTCAGGTTCCTGCTAAACCAAACTACAGTCTGGTTCTATATTATGCAGCTGACAGACCGATAAATAAAAATTCTTTGTTAGCTAAGTTTGTTGATGGAAGTGATGCGTTTCGGGACTCAAGATTCAAGCTTATTCCTAGTATAGTTGAGGTGTGTGATCCTCGATGAATTTTTATATATGCTATCTTTGATGAGTGATAGCATTTATGATCTAATAGTTTCAATTGATACAGGGATATTGGATGGTTAAGAGAGCTGTAGGAACCAAAGCTTGCCTCTTGGGAAAAGCCGTAACCTGTAAATACTTTAGACAAGATAATTTTTTGGAGGTAATGCTACCTTAGAATTTTTTCCCATTTGACTTAAGCTTGGATCTTGAAGTAGTTGTTGGCCTTAGAATCTCAAGTTAAGAAGTCACTCTTGTTTATGCTGATTCTCGAATGTAATAGAGAAACATTTTTAAGTAAAATCTCTGCCTTATTTCTATGTATACTATATTGCTGGTATTTTTACCTGTTCTATTGACTCTTGCATCAATTATAGTTTCAGAATATTGCATTTTTCTATGGTAATTATTTGTTTCGTGTTTGTTGATGAAGTTCTTGTGCACTTTTATACTTACATTACATTGGAAGATTATGCAATCAGCATACACCTGTCATTTCCTTACCCTATCCCAGTTTGCACCTTAGAAAGCCAATCCCTTTAAATTAAGAAGACACACACGCACAGATTCACATTAATGGCTACTTTCTAGCCACTCACTTCGTAACATTTTCTCATCTTTAATCCTTGATAACAAAAACCATATTAAATTCAAGTAGAATAAGCACATATATCTTGGCAAATAGTCTTGTCTTAATTTCTCTCTTGTAAATTGTACTTGTCGTTTTTTCTCTTTACAACTCTTGCTGATAATTTGGGACATACTACTGGGTGAAATTATCACTCAAACAAGTCATAGTTCTCCCTTTCTATGACCAAATCTTCGGTAGGATATCGGGGGGAGGATGAGTTCTGGTTATTGTTGTAGATCAGATGATTTTTGTATCCTATCTGCTCCCTGAATGCAAACATTCCAGTGCGAAACGAGAATAGCATGTTAATATAAATATAGATAATCTCATTAATTTTAGGTTTGCTGTGTAAATTCCATGTCCCTGATCACAACTGTTGGCTCTGGCTTATGGAGCTTAACGTTTATTCTGAAATTTTAATTTGAACTTTTCTAGTTGTTGAAGATTCCCGTTTATTACTGTTGAAAGCGCATGCAATAATATGGTAGTTGGTTGTAGAATTGAACTTCAGTCTTCCGGTAACTTTGCTGCCATTTTCATGTTTTCTGGTAAATCACACTCCTGCTAATTTTCTGTAATATACAGATTGATGTGGACATTGGATCATCTTCTGTAGCCAGAAGTGTCATAGGCCTTGTCCTGGGATACGTTACAAGTCTTGTTGTCGACCTTGCAATTTTGATAGAGGTTTGTGCCTTTCTGTTAATAAAGTTTACGGACAGACAATCTTCTTATGGTGTCATCTGTTTTTGTTCCTTTTTTATGTAGACTTGATTTTTGGCAAAAGTGCTGAAGTTTCAATTTATATGACTCTGCTATTTCTGCAATTTTCGGGTGTCATTGTTTGCAGAGGGATACTCTTAATTTCAAGGGTGTTTGTTTGTGTCATACTCCTATTTGTTTAATGGAAAATTCGGTTGGTTGTTATGCAGAGGATTTTCTCTCTTTCTAAAGTATAATTCTCTTTTGCCATTGCTCTCAGACATACTACTTTTGATTTGTACTATAGCTGGCGTATACTAATAACATATATCCTTAATATCATATAAGGACAACTGAGAGAAAAAAGTTTGCAAAACTGGATTTTTCTTATAAGGAAGGTGGTGAGCTGATTATATTGATATCAGTTTCAAACGAAATAAGCAATTGATGGAAATTTTCGTTAATTTCTACAAGTTTCTGTATGTTTGGAATGACGAAGGAATCAACTCCTCCAGGATTCTTTTACATCAACTGTTTATGCATTCACTTCTAAAAGTTTAAATGTTCATCAACTTGTGCATCTCAATTTTCGAGTAGTTCAGGTATTAACTGATGCTATACTTGCAGGCAAAAGAAGAGTCGGAGCTGCCAGAGTATATTCTTGGAACTGTCCGATTAAACCGTTTGAAAATTGAATCTGCTGTACCATTGGAAGATTAAGGTGGTCTGCCAGGAATATTATATCAGTTGATTCATTGTTGTCACTCTAATTTACACAGGGGATTCAAATAAAAAATATGAGTTCTGCCTTTCTTTTCCTTTCTCTCAGGTCTCTCTTCTGTTTCTTTTTCTTTCTCTCAGGTCTCTCATCTAAATTTGGTTTCCCTGTACGTTCACCCAGTTTATTTGTAGATGATAAAATAGGCCATTATTCTTATAGAAGGAACGAAAAGCAATAGATGGAAGAAAAGTTATATTTCTGCTGCTAACTAGCCTTTCTCTTCACTATATTTTTTTACTGTCAGAATCAGCAATAGATGATAAAAAGTTATATTTTTTACTCGCCTTCTCTCGCGAAGTATGTCTGTTAAGCTTGATATTTTATGCTTTAAAACTAATATTTTCTCTGGTACAATATTTTTTAGAGAAAAACCGACATATTTAGAATTTTTGGTTTCTAGTAATATATTTCCTTTATCCGACATATTTTTCTCTTCGAACCACTAGATTAACAAGATTTCCTACAAGGATTTTAAACCAAAAATAAAAGTTCAACCCTTCTAAAAATAAATCGGTGATGAAAACGAAGGGAATATGGTCCGATGAAAAGAAAGAAAACGATAGAGGAGGATGTAATTAACTTGGGATAATTTGTCTTCACTGAAAGGACAGGAACAAATAACTAAACATCAAAGGAATTCAGATTTGTGTAATTAGGATGATGCAATTATCTAATTACAGGTCAGTCATAGGGTGAGATATCTAACAAATGATGGCTCTAGATGGGATTTCTTGTTAAGACAGAAAAGCTGATCAATGGTTGAAAAGCTGATCAATGGTTGAAAACCTTAATGCTGTAATAAAATTGTTGTTTAATTTATCTTGTTATCATGTGAGTGGTTGCATTTTTGGGAAAAGAATAAGATGAAAATTTTGATAGCTTTAGGGTGTAGGTGATGGGACACTGGGTACCTCTCATTTTTTTTATACCAATACAAGAAAATTAATATCTTAGTAAGTGGAATTTCTAAAACATTCTTTGTATTATCGATTTTTATACTAAATAGAATTTTGAATATGAAAATACATTATTTAAACTTTATAATAAATTATATACTGAATTTATAAAAAGCTATTTATATAGGATTTTTATAATAGACTGAAAGTTAATTAAACAAAAAGGAAAAAAAAAGTATAAGATGAAAAATCCTCTGCAATGAAGAATATTGCTGGTGTGGCCACTACTATGTCAGTTAAGTGTTTCTAGGTCTTTAGAGATAACTAAAATTACTGTCTTAATGAATAATCTTTTGACACATCATGTCGTAATTAATATTTTATTTAATGCAATTAATAATAAAATAAATTTATGAAAAAGATAAAGATAAGTTCAAGAAAATATGAAAAAGGTAATCTAGAGTCAACGTAATTACTTTTCTAATTTAATTAAGTAACTCAAGTTATTAAATACATAAATGTAATATATACTTTTTTTATCACGTATTTTGTATTAGAGTCACATCACTTTTATAATATATATATATGAATTATCACCAGTATGTATTACACGCCTAAAAATAGTATAATTATATTACCTTAAAATATTTTTTACTTATGTTTATTTTACATGTTTACTACCAAAATAACTATAATTTAAAGTATTAAGGTCTAAAAAAATACAAAGAGAATGTCAATTATCCAAAAGTATCAATATATTTTACACTAGATTAAATATTTAAGCCAAATATATTTTTTACAAATTTGATAATTCAATTTTACCAACATTTAAATCCACAAAATGATTATGAATAGCTAATTAGTCATTATTAAATTATCTGTAACTGTTTAGTTAGAAGTTGCATTTATAAATATATTATTTTTAAAAGAATAATGTATCATTTTTATATTAAAAGAGAAAGCATATGTTACTGATTTTAATTTATAATGGATTGAATATTAATATCAAACAATTATTTTATTTCATTAAGTTGAATTTACATTTATATGCATTTTAAATCTTCCTTGTAATTTAATTTTATCTGTTTATATAAATGTAATATATTGTCAATATTATGTGTATATATATATATATATATATATATATATATATATATTATTGGTCTTAAATTTTATTTAGTCAATTTTTTAACTAGGACTTTAAGAAATTTTTTATATAAAATACTATGTTATATGACAATTTTATTATTTTGTCTTATGTTACCCATAATAATAATAATATTTGTTAAAGTTAATTATTATATTTCTTTGAATCAAAACTGATCCAGATCTTAATTTTGAATGATTAAATATGAAATAAATATGTTGTTTTCATATTTGAGTGTGTTTCATATCTGTGTGATAACATAATGATTTTTGTACTGACCAAGATTTTGGGGGTGTGACGCCAGGCAAGGCTTTCATGGCAGTTTCTATTATTTGTAGTAAAAGAATAATGTTTTTCGTTTTAAGCTTTGTTGCATAAAATTAATATATATCTTTTTTAAAAAATATATTTTTTCAAAATTATATTTCTTTTGTTTTTCTAATTGAACTCTATTCAATTTTATTCAAATCTTTTAATCATTCAAACGAGATTAGATGTTAACAAATATCAAACCAAGATTCTAAATAGATCGGGAATTAAAGTGTAGACACTTTCTAAAAAGAACAAGGTCAGCTTTTTTGTCATAACATAAACTATCTATTCATATAAAGGCTTTTTTGAACTTGGTTATAAAATTCTAAGACTGTTTCTTAAAAAATAAATATAGATAGAACACCATTTTTCATATTCTGTTGTGAGATTCAAGTATCATTCCAATCAAACTCTTTTATGCATGTGAGCATATTATGCCATAGTGTGGACAAAACTATTACATAGAAATTAATGTTTGAAAAAATTGCTTGAACAAAAGTTAAAGAATACCTTAATACAGACTAGAAGTAATTAATAATACTTAAAATCTTAATTAATTACTGAAACTTGAAGATTTTTCCATAACTAAATATAATCTCAAAATCTATGCATCATCCTTCTTCAAAATCTGTTTTTTAGTCTCTTAAATTATTATTTTTTTTTAAAGTTTAGTCCTTTAAATTTAGTCCATTTTGTAAGATTAAAATGGTACTTTACTAAATTTAAGGGACAAAAATGAGATTTTATTTTAATTTGAGTGACTAAAAATATAGTCTTAAATTTTCCTGATTTAAAAGCATAAATAAAAAAACATTATTATTACATTTAACTTTTGTACATCTTAATACAAATTTAATGCATTTATTTAATTGTATTTACTTATAAGCAATTAAAAAATATAATACAAAGAAAGATATAAAATAGTTATAAAGGGAAAATATAGTACAATTAAATAAGATAATTAACCTTCAATTATTCATTAAATTAAAAAAAATGCTTTAATATTTTTATGGAAATAATTTATCACATATTAGATTATAAAATTGATTGCATGATAAAATTTTTTTTCTTTATATTATTAGTACACTCCCAGTAATTTAGGTCAATTAAAAAGAAGCACATCTACAATAAGAAACAAATGAGTCTATTGAATCAAGACATTAACCCTGAGTTGGTCTTAACTGAACACTTCATGTTTTTACTATACATAAAAGAAAATAAAATAATTATATGTATATATAAATTAAATATATGAAGGAAGGTATTGGGTATCTATATTTTTATTATGTTAAAATGACATAATTTTGTACAAAGATAAATAAATTAGAAAGATGTATGTTGTAATTATTTTTAAGTGCACAGATTATATAGTAAATTACGGGTAGAGAGATCATATAATAAATTATAAATAAATATTATAAACAAAATACTTAGTCTAATCTCAATATTTATGATAAAATATTTAATATAAAAATATTAACAAATATTTACTATCACAAAATTATAAACAAAATACTTAGTCTAATTTTAAGTAAAATATAATAATAAATATAAACTTAAAAACTTCCATTTATTAATAACAAAAATTAAAGACATATATTATTAAATAGTTGATCTAATAAAAAAATTATTTAATAGATCTCATATATTAATATATTAATATTTATTTTTGAATACTTATAAAAAATATTTACGATCAAAAAATTATAAATAAATATTATCAGCAAAATACTTAGCCTAATTTTAATATTTTAATATTCATAGTAAAATATATATTACCAAAAACATTAACAAATACTTACTACCACAAAATTATAAATAAATATTATAAACAAAATGTTTAGCTTAAGTTAAAATAAAATATAGTAACAAACATAAATTTAATAAATTTCTGTCATTAATAAAATAAATAAATTTTTAAGTGCATATATTATTAAATGATTGATTTAATTCAAATAATATTAACATATTTGATAAATCTCATACATTAATACTTAAATATTTATTTTTCAATATTTATAACAAATAAATAAAAGCATAAATCAACAAATAATAAAACACATCTGCATCACCACTAAGATGCATATCCTTCATATTATGTCACAAGAAAAATTATACTGACCGCTCAAATAATACTATTATTCGACAATTCTAATACGGTAGTCTATACTTACATGGCAAAGAGTATGGTGTTTTAAATCAGTATTGAAGGGAAAACAGAGTGACATGGAGAACAACTAACTAAGTAAGCAATTAGAGTAAAATTTATTGTCATTGAGAGAAACTGACAAAAATTGATGGGAATGGACAAAATTGAAATGTGAAATGAGAGTCCTATTGTCAAAGAAAGAACATCTCGAAACAAAACAACAAAACAAAATTAAGAACTTTAAATCATAAAAAGAGAATCAATGAAATTATTCACGAATAAGATTTAGGGGTTTTCATCTTGAAAATATAAGGAGTGAGATTGTATTATAGAATTGAGAAAGCTTGTATATGAAAGACATGACATGTCTTCACTGCAAATGACAACGAATTAATGAAAAATATGAACTGCACAAATACTCTCACGACAAACAACAATAAAGTGAACACTAAGACGCTAAAAAACCACATAAATTAAATGGCATAAAGACATTAACAATTATAATTTTCCTTAAAACCTATTTTAATCTTCAAATTTATTTTCCAATCACCTTTTAATTAAATAATATTATTCTTGCTGATTTACCACCACGTGTCCGTCACATCAAGTTGTAAAATGGTTGACACACTACATGACGGTGTTAAATTATCATAACCCAAGTTGTAAAATAGTTGACACACTACATGACGGTGTTAAACTATCATAACCCGTGTCAGAACCATTTCTTGCTCTAAGAGCATCACTTCATAAACAATTTTCAAAAAATCAAATGTAATCCACACACCACCCTCAGCTTACTAACTCAGGTGACCAGCAAAACACTTACACCAAATAGCTCATGAACTCAACTTATAATTATATCACATTTATCAAGAACTATAAACAATAAGGCATGTGAACATTATTTAATTCCATTTATCATGATTTAATAGCTCAATAAAACTTCACTTATAACTGACAAACAAAAGATTTAGGGTTTAAAATTTATTGTTTTAGATTTAAAAATCTTTATACTAAGATTGGTTGCATGGTTATTATTTTGCAAGATTCATTAAATAAAGTGAAAGACAAGAAAGTAAAATCTAACTTATTCAATTGACTTTTTATCAAACTTTAGGAGGAACTTTATTAAAAAATCCGTCTTTCTCCTCTCTATATATATGAACAAATCCAAACCGTATTCTAACTTTTAGCCTATCATCCATAAGGTAAACAATACTCATCATGATCAAATGTTAAGGAATATTCATCATCACATTTCAAAGAACCTGTTATTATATGAAGAGAATTAATTAAATTTAACTTTAAAAACTCAAAATTTTATAAAATTTCACATATATTTAACAAATAATCTTATTCAGTTGTTTTTCATTTATCACAAATTTTCTCATGCAAAACATATCGAGAGTATAATAAATGCTTTTATTTTATTAAAATTTTATGTTCATTTCTTATTTTGTCAATTTAAATTGTATTCATCAATTAAAAAAAAAAAAATTTAGAAAAAGTTATAAGTATTACAACTCTACATTTGACCATCTTTATGTACCAGGTTACTCTCTAGTCCACAAATGTAAAAACCAAATTCCAATAATGTTTTTATATCATAGATGTTTATTTTAAAATTAAAGAAAAAGTTAATTATGACGGAAAGAAGTTAGGTGCATAAATTCTTAACAAACAAACTAAAAATTAAAATCAATCTAAACATATAATTGGCAAAAATAATTAAAACAAAATGTGACAGATAAAAGCAACACAGTTTTATAGATAATTAATTTTTTTAAAGTAAATTCATTACATCTTGACCATATGTTCCAAACTTAAATAAGTGTGTGAGAAAAAAACAATGTTTGAAAGCACTAAGAAAGAACATAACAGAGTAAAGTTGAAAGACTTGGAAGTGGTGCAGAAAGCGGTGTTGTGGAAACACAACAAATAACAGCACTTTATAAGAAGAGCGAATCAATGTTGGGCCACACAATAGTCACTCAGCCTGCTTACCAAGCTAGCTCTCTCATTATTTTCTCTGCTGACTCCTTCAGAAAGAAGAAGCCTTTTGGGAATTGAGCTCTCTCTATCTATCTTCTTTGTGAACCCGTGAACCGTTACATCGTATTCTGGTCGTCATGTTGGACGGAAAGTCCTCCGTGGTCGTCGACGACCAACCATCCATGGACCCTTCTTTAAGCCTCTCCGACCAGTCACTGTCCCTCAGTCTTTCCCAAGTTAAGCTTGAGGATGACTCAGTCAAGAAAGATCCCCGGAAAATTGCAAGAAAGTAAGTATCTTTCGCCACCCCTTTTGTCTTTCAAGTCTTTTTCTTCACTGGGACACTTTTATATTGATTATGCACAATGTAACTTCTTGCTTCTGTAAAATTTTCAACTGAGTATTTTATTTCAGAAAGTAATTTTTTTGTTAATGTTCATGCATGGTGATCAGATGTCCGAAGTTTGGTGTTGACTGTGCTGATCTTTTTTAATTCCTCACTTGTCTTCTTAAACACTAAGTGTCTTATAAATATTTTGTCTTTTGGAAGGTATCAGTTGGAGTTGTGCGAAAAGGCTATGAAAGAAAATATAATTGTGTATTTGGGGACAGGGTGTGGGAAGACTCATATCGCTGTGCTTCTTATGCATGAGATGGGCCATTTGATTCGGAAACCGCAGAAGGACATATGTGTCTTTCTTGCCCCTACTGTGGCTTTAGTTCATCAGGTGAAATTCTATTCATATTCTATCAGATAAATTGATTTGTTCTTGTGTTAATCTTTCACCAAATTTTAGTTTTACTGTGTTGGTCAACTCCACGTCATGTGTTTTCTGAAGCCTATGTTTATTTTATGTATAGCAAGCAAAGGTTATAGCAGCCTCTACTGATTTTAAGGTTGGAATCTTTTGTGGAAGTTCCAAGCGCTTGAAAAGTCATAGAGACTGGGAGCAGGAGATTGGACAACATGAGGTGACAATGCTTGTTAAATCAAGTTGAAATTAATTAAGTTTTATTGTGCATCTAGACGGGCTACTGTAAGAGCAATTTTAAGTAAAAGCTGTTAAAAGAAAGTTGGTGTGATCAATGGCATTTTATTCAGGCAAACACTTCAAATTGGCTCCAGCTGTGTTAGAATCTTAAAATCTGCCTGGTTAAATTTTAATCCACTGGAATTTGCTGCTTCTAAAGTTGCACCTCATAGTTTTTTTTTTTTTTTTTTTTTTTTTCCC
>Ga0099825_1003513_pt1 | contig 20850 bp, 12 predicted proteins | sample SiratroredBW_FD_76838 | JGI IMG/M metagenome (GOLD analysis project Ga0099825, IMG submission 76838) | Root nodule microbial communities of legume samples collected from California, USA - Siratro red BW | ecosystem: Host-associated > Plants > Roots > Nodule | place: USA: California | collected... | reverse complement strand
TTAAATACATTTTGTTTAATATTTATAACATAACATTAATTTTACACAACTTATATAATTTATTTTAAGATTTTAAGAAAATCAAATAAAATTTTATACAATTTTGTTGACATGGATTATACACAGGACGAATTCTTTCTCTACCTTCGTGATCTCGTCTTTCATCTTCATAGAATTTTGAATTCTAAAAATATTTTTATTGAAATGATAAAAAAATGATATGTATTTTCTTTAAACAGTGTAATTTTATAATTTGTAAATCAGATAAAGTGAGGTTTGGTTTAAAAAAATAATAATGTAAAACCTATAACCTCATCGGTATGAGCACCCGTTAATAAGAACATCTCATCAGCATGGTTAACAAAAATATTAGATGAAACACTATTATCATTTTTGGAAATTGATAATATTAGATGAAACACTACTATCATCTTTGGGAATTGATGTTGTAATGACTTTGGATGTGTAACTAAGGTTTTAGAATTTCACAAAAAAAATGCAAAGAGTCTTCATTTGAAATGTTATTGAAAAATGAGTAGAGAAGTAAATATACACTGCAACAACAGAAGAAACTCTTTATTTTTTTATTAATTGATTTTTATTAATTGTAAATCAGATGATACCAGTTAATCTTTTGAAAAATTATATAAATAGAATCTGGTGTTATCCCATTTATATTCTATTTGAAAATGTAAACCGGATGACATGAATAGAGTACCATCAAAAAATGTAAACATGACGGAGTACCATCCGGTTTATATAACTTTTTATATTGAAAGAGATGGAGGGTTTTGTAATATTAGACTAAGAATATAATAAACTTTTCAAGTATAGTATGGAGATGCAGGAAAAATTCGTTAATATATAATCTTTTATCTCACATATTATCTTACATATATTTTATAAATTTTGCAACACATAAATTAAAATTATATTATGAAATTAAATAATAATAATTTAAATATTTTTAAGATATTAATTGTAATTTTAAAATCTTGTATAATTTGTTAATAATATAAAAAATAGTTAGATAAATAAAGTGTATAGTCACATAATTTAATTAAAATTTATTTTTTAATAATTTTCGTTATTTGTAAAAGATAAGTTAAAATTTAATTTCAAAAAAATTATAAATAATTTTAATGAAAGATTGTTACTTAAAAAATTTGTTATATTGTTACATTATTTAGGTTGACAATTAATCTTAAAAAGCAAATGTTTTGTTACCTTAACAGGAAACAAAGGGTGCTTGATATGATATGAGAGAGAAAGAAGAAGAAGGAAGGATGTAATGTGAGTAAGGCATGGCCTTATCTTCTACCTTATGCTTTTCAACTCTGAACACCACATCTTCACTACCCCATTTCCATGCCCCAAAACTTTCTTCTTCTTCCCACTTCCCAACTACACCCTCCACTACCCATCTCCCTCTCTCTCACAAATGGAGAACAAAGGTTTCATTTTTCCCTTCCTTCTTGAAGAAACGGAAAGATGCCAAGATTATCAAGGAAGAACTCCTTCAGGCCATTGCACCGCTTGATCGAGGGGCCGATGCTACTCTCGAAGACCAGCAAACGGTTGATCAGGTCAATTACATGCCTTTCATATCATGCTTTCTTCATTTCCTAATTTTTTTGGGTCTATTTTTTATGGTTGTTTAACTAGTAGTGCTCCTTACTTTGTCCATAATGTTGTGTTTTTTTTATGATTAATTTTCTCTCAATAGAATTGTGGCCAATTTTTCAACTTTACTTGCATTTTTGTTCTTGATTCGGAGCAAATTTTGCCTAAATAGATTGCTAAGGAACTTGAGGAAGTTAGTCCAATAAAGGAGCCCCTAAAGTCTAGCCTACTGGATGGAAAGTGGGAGCTTATATACACTACATCGCAGTCAATCTTGCAAACCAAGGTAAACAATTTTTTTCCTATAGCTTAAATTCATGTTTATGTTTATATTCAGGTGATAGATCATCTAAATTGGAGCTATTATCAAGCAAAATTAAACTAAACTTAACTAAGTTAAAAGAATAAACAATTTTAGAAAAAACTTACCTGAGCTGGTCTTTTAGTTTAACTTTTTAAAGTTGAATTGTCTTGTCCCTAAACCAAACTGTTTAAACTGAACCGAATGGTAGCTTGTGAAGTTGACAAACATGGAAAATATGCTATAAAATAAGAAGTTTAATGAGAATAGCTCAAACACTGAGTAGTTGAAGCTAGTTGAACAGTTTATAAGCAGTTTGGAGTAGTCCTATGCAATTCACCGGATTTGTTGGCATTTCATCAGTTTAATTTAGTTCTACAACAATTTAATTCAATTCATGCACTTATCCACCCCTACCTAAGATATGGTAGATACTATGATGCAGCTAATGTTTGCAAGCATATTGCAAGTGGTTTCCTTCTTTTCTGTGTTCAAATGTTATTTTTGGAGCAGAGAATCATGTTCACGGAATGCACTTTGGAAAATATAAGACCAATATCTGTTAACATGTATTCAGTCATTCACTAACCATCTAGCATTAGTATCAAAACTAGCTTCTCTATTTTGTACTCATAATGAAGATAGTCCACAATACTGTTCCTATGCAATACTTGACCCATATTTTAACAAGCTTTCACTAAATTCAAAAATATCTATATTACTTTTGTTGTTCCCTTTCATTTTACAATATCAGATAATTCTGTAATAGATTTATAAAAATATTCTCCACCTTGCCATCTACCAATTTTTGCCTGCTTACTTTTTCAATAATGTGATGACAGAGACCAAAGTTGTTGAGATCAGTTGCAAACTATCAAGCAATCAATGTGGATATCCTAAGGGCCCAAAATATGGAATCTTGGCCATTCTTCAACCAGGTAAAACTTGTGAAATTGAGACAAGTGCATTCTCACTTTGACAATCTGTTTAAACAAAAGTTCAATTTGTGCAGGTAACAGCGGATTTAACACCTCTAAATCCAAGAAAAGTGGCTGTAAAATTTGATACTTTCAAAATTGGAGGCATTGTAAGTATTCAGTTCATTCAGAGTCTCACTAGTTATCATTGAAATTTTATTTTAGCTGACATTAGATAAAGAAGGAGTGAGTAAAGTTTTGTGGATTCTGTAAAGGTTTTTATGCAAATTCCATTAATCTAATAAGCTCCAACAAAATCCATACACATTATATTAGTCACAGTTTTGTACCCCTTTAATTTGAGCCTGATTAAGTACCCTAATGAATAAGTGATGTGTATGTATGTTTCTGCCCTGTTGAAATAACAGCTTATGAGCATGATCTATTCCATCACAATGTACACATGCAGATACCTATTAAAGCACCCGGAAGAGCTCGTGGGGAACTGGAAATAACATATTTGGATGAAGAACTGCGGTGAGTTACCATCTAGATTACATGTAGAGAATATTTTAGTTGGATTCATGTTTATTCTTTTTGGAGAAAGATGTCTTTGAACTCATTGGATGACCTTGCATATCTTATATGCTGATACTTCGACACTGTACATAGTAAAATACAATCATTTGATACTGAAATAAATTATTATTTTATTATTATATAATATTTTATTGAATAAAGAAATTGTAAATGGATGTAATTCATGAACAGTAGTGTTAAAAGTATAATTTTCTTATCTGTATTATAATTGTTTTCCTGTCATCTGTATAGATATCAAAAACTCATTGTCATACTTTGTCATAATAATGTAACAGGGTATCAAGAGGCGATAAAGGAAACTTGTTCGTATTGAAAATGGTGGATCCATCTTACAGAGTTCCTGTGTGATGGCATTGTCAGCATTGCAGTGCAACACTTGTGTTCAACCACTTTCTGTGCAAAGATAAAAGCAAGTAGTATGAATATAATCTTAAGCTCTAAATGAGTTCTACACTTTTACCCCTTGAAATTTGTCATATTGTACAATGTGGGAAAATGTATGATTCAAAATAAGTGGTTAACCATGTTTATGGATTTAACTTCTGAAAAAAAAAATGGTTGGTCACTAAAATAAAAAAATCAACCATTAATATTTATCAATACTTTGACTGTATCAGATCCAATATTTATTTAGTATAATGTGATATGCTGACATTCCAATTTTTACAAGAAAAAAAATGTTTGTATCTAATATTTAATAAACATATCTTAAACAAATTTCTTTCTTAAGATATAAGTAAGTTGTTATAAATAAATAGAAAGAAACAAAGAAATAATATTTAATATTTATATTTAACATTTAATAATCATATCCCAAACAAGATTGTCTGTGAAAACATAAGCAGATGTGATAATCAATATGAAGAAAAAAGACACAAAGAAAGAAGAAATGACCATAATAACTCAAATGTAATTTGATTTTGATGGTACATGTTTTGTTTGAACGGTAAGATAAAAGTTTTCCTTCACGGACTGTTTTTATACATCGATCACATTTTACTTCTATTTCTATTCTTCTGATTTCACAATTAATCTCAAAGGTTAACTATTTTAATACAAACAAATTCGTCTATATATATTTTTAGCAATATTATTTAAACTAAAATCTATATTTACTTTATTTTAAAATTTACTACTATTAATTTAAAATATTTTTTCATTTTTCTTTGATAAATATTCAACTCATACACTTCTCCATCTCCACTAAAAGAAATTCTCAGTAATTTTGCTTGTAATCAGTTGATTCAAACCAAAAGAAAGTCGTAAAAAGGATAGTAAAAAATTAAAATTATGATTACATCATACACAAACAAAATTGTATATCATATTTATTAAAATTATTAAGTCTTTTATAGATATACTCCTATTCTTATACATATTTAATTAACGTATTTATTAGTATACCCTCCTCCAACTGGATTTGTTTGAACGGTCAAAAGAATTTGAAATAGCTAAACGAAAAAGCGGGATAATTTTCGTTCCACCCTCCTCTTCCCCAATTTTTTAGCTTATAAGGCATCACAACATCATATGTTTCGACACATTTCCCAAACCCTCAAATCTCTCTCTTTCCGCATACCCAAAAGGGACACTCTGCTCCCCAGCTCAGATCTTCATTCTCTCTTTCAATTTCTCACTCTGTAAGCTCTTTCTTAGACCCCTTTCTGTTTCTATATTTCTCAATTAACAAAACTTGTTATTTTTGAGTTTGGTGTAATACTAGTTCTACACATTTGCATATGAATCACTTCTTTCAATCAATTTCTAAGATTTGGTATTAGTCCTCTGTCTGTAATTATGACACAATGTTAAAATCTCATCTGGGACCTCTCTGTTATGTTGTGCATTGCTTCAGAAGTAGAATTCAGATAACCCGTGAATATAATTCATATATAACCGGTGTTCAATTCTGTTGCTAATAAAAAATTGGTTTTAGAGTTTTCAAAAGAGAAAGATTTAGCTCATAGGGGTTGTGTTGTGAGTTCTAACAATGTAAATGATTGAACTGGATCGTGGAATTGTGAGACTAAAATAATTATGAGAGTCTTTATCTTTTTCAACTTTATTATGTGTTCATGTTGCTGTTTGGAAAGATGTTTTTAATCTGTCAATTGACAATCATCTATTTTGGTTTTTTTCTGTTGTCCTCAGCCATGGAATCTCTCCCCGATGCCATTATTCAATACATCTTGTCACATATGTTTAATGCTCGAGATGTGGCGTGTTGCAACTGTGTTTCTAAGCGATGGAAGGAGTCTATGGTTTACAACAAAAGTCTCTACTTCCCTCGCATCGCGTTTGAAAACCTTTCGGATGGTCAGAGTCCGGAAAAGGTTGTGAGGAGAATGGTATCGAGAGTTGTGCAACTAGAGGAGCTGATTGTATACAGCCCCTTCTCCCCTTCTGGCCTTGCTTCATGGCTATCACTAGCTGGTCCATCTCTTTTGCAGCTTGAGCTTCGACTGGACAACCTTGCTGAATGCTTTCCCTCCCGAGAAAGCCCTTCAAAATTGGATTGCATTGGCGCAGCAAGGAATTTGAAATGTCTCAAACTCTGGGGTGTCTTGATGAAACGTTCCCCCAAATGGGACGTTTTTGAAAATCTTAGGACCCTTGAAATAACTGGTACAAGATTGGAGGAACCTGCATTGACTGCGCTGCTTCAGGCATGCCCATATCTGAGAAGGTTTCTACTGCTTGGATGTGAAGGGGTTAGATCAATCTCAATTGAACTTCCCTATTTGGAGCAGTGTAAGCTGGATTTCTATGGTATGGGGAACTGTTCACTTACACTAACCTCATCCAAAATTGAATCTCTTGAGGTACAAGGCTGTAGTTGGATTACGGTTCCTGAAGCCCAAAATTTGAAGAAACTTTCAATATCCAATAGTGCAGGTAATTGAATGTTAGAGTCGTTCTTATACTTTCCTTTTATTGGCCTTTTTTGTTCCCAAGTAAACTAGAAAAGTATTGTCTTTTTGGTTTAGTAGGCCTAATGTTCTCTCCTCTTTTCATGTTAATTGCTTCCAGGGAGAATATACATGGTTGAGTTTGGAAGCCTTCCAGCTCTGGAGTTCCTGTCTTTGAGGGGAGTTCAGTGGTGCTGGGATGCAGTATGCAAAATGCTGAACTGGGCAAGAGAGGTAAAGCATCTTTATATGAAGGTGGAATTCAGTGGGGACTTCGAGGCTCTTCAACCCTTTCCCGAGATTGATTTTGTTGATTTTTTCAACAGCCATCCCCAGCTGCGCAAATTTGACATCCATGGAGCCATGTTTGCAGCACTGTGTCAGAGAAACAGTCTGAAACATGTAAATTTATAATGACATTTTTTATATTATAAATCTGATTAAGGTTTGTTCTGTCAAATCTTATCTAATAAATGTTCATCTGCAGGTGGATCCGGGATTTTTAATTCCATGCTTGGAAGAGGTTGTAGTCACAGTGAGATCACCATTAAATGCTGAACAAAAAATGAGCACTCTTGAGTCCATGTTGAAGTATGGCAAAAATCTAAGGACCATGGTTATCAAGATTCTTCAGATGAAGAGCTCTCATAGCAGTGCTGATGATTTTTTTGATGAGATTTGCCGGTTTAGATACATGAACCATAGGATAGTTCGAATAGAATAAAGATCAGACAAGGTCGTTATTTCTTTATGCTTTTTTAATTGTGCTAGTTTCCAGTTTCAGACGAACTGCGGAGTTGATGTCTCAATTTTGAGGAGCTTATGGTTTTAATTGCATTTTAAAATTGATAACCTCCCAGTTTGGGCAGTAAATGCTTTACCAGTTTTCCCATGATTACCAATAGTACAAGATAATGCCACTACCATATTTGCCTCCAAGATAAGCTCAATTGAAATTTGATGCAATTCATTTGATGTTATGGTTATGGTTGATTGGTATGATGCTGCACCATTAAAAGATTTACATATTTGTTATGATGATGATTAAATTATTTATGATTTACATTCAATAATATGTAATCCATCAGTAATCCCATCATTAAATTATTTATGATTAAAGTATTGGTTGGACCATCAGTAATCCATGGTCCAACCAATCCATGCTCCAACCAATACTGTATTGGTGAAAAAAAAAATGTTTTGGGCATCATCGATCGCAGTTAATCTTTCCCAGAGAAAGTAATTAATAAATTATAGTATTATTTTATATAAATTTTTCAACAACTTCTACAAAAGATAAAGTCAAAATAATCTTTCCATGATTTAGTTTTCTAACCGTATTTTTTGCTAAGTTGAAGTTAACCTTTACTCAGTTTTTAAAAGTTCTCTTTAACATTTTCACAAACACGTACAATTTATAAAGCATTTTTTTTAAGTTTAGAACAAAATGTTTACTTCAATTGAGAACTTCTCAGTAATTAATACTGCTTCCTACATTTGAAGTTAACATATTAAGATGTGATTTTACTCATTTGAGTCGTGTCTCCAAACATGCTACAAATTAATTCAAACCAGACAAAGCAAATTTCTGTGGATAAGGAAATGGAAACAGTGCAAGAATTTCACTACTTGTGAAAAGAAGCAAAGCTCATAAAAATGTCATAGTTACAGAAAATTCCTTCTTTAAAACAAAATCAAAAAGTGTAGCACCATCTAAATAAGCTTTTTCTTGTGGAAGTATCGCTTCAAATGCCACAACTGCAAAACTGAAACTGCAATGCAGACACCTAGGGACAAAAAGCTAAACCACACCACTCTGGCATTTGTTGATTCACTCACGTTCCTCATCTCTGCTTCCCTGAGTAAATTTCAAAAAACACAAACAGAACAAATATGATACATCAGAAAAAGTTAAAACTTTTGCAACAAATTTATTCTGCAACAAATAAAAGTTACCTGCCCCTCAGATACATCAAATTCTCGTGGATAGACTCCACTGATCCTTCTAGCTTTTTCAACTCGAGCTCCACTCCCTAGCCATCAATGTGAAATCAAATACATAAATATTTGACTAAAATCATATTAGTATTTCCAACAAGCTCTTTCAACTCCTAGTGAAATCAAATATGCACTAGAGGTAGTATTTCTGCTCAGTGTACAACCAAAACCATTAAAGTAAAAAGTTGTAGATGAATTATGGTAAAATATGAATGAAATTTTTACCTCAATCTTCTCTCTTTTAGCAACCGAATCCCAATCCTTGGCTGCAATTCCAGTTTTCCAATCGAGGTCCACAATAACTTCTCCACCTCGATCATTACGATTCACCCAGAAGCATGCAAGGTACAGTCCACTCTCTCGAGATGTAAAAGCGAAATTACCCAACGGTACGCCATCCATATAATGAAGCTCGTTTCCATATGGTGATGACACCTGAACATTACACATTACTATGCCAAATATCCTTCAACCAAACATGGCTAAATAATCGCTATAATTCATCATTTCATGTAATCAAAACATAGATATCTGCAGAATTTCTGTAAAGGTAATGCTAAATGAACCTTTACATAATATATACCTAATTGACGATACAGGGACACTTGCACACTCATTTACACACTTTCTTTTTCTCAATCTCTTTCTTGTCATATTATATTACTTATTACAACTATATTTCTCTGTCTCTTCCCCTTTGATGATGTAAACAAGGCGTGCATGAATCATATTTCTTATTTGAAACCGTCAAATAGTTGAGATCACGATCTTACGCGTAAGTTATTTATTTAGCGCAGCAATTAGCAGACATTAAAAAGAGCAATGCAGATACGATAGAAAATCATGCATGGGTTCAGGTTAGAACAGTGGAAACAACAATGAGGGTCTCGAAAGAAGGCAGAAGAAAATTAAATTTGGAGAGCGACCCGGGAAATAAAGAGGAAAAGGGTGTGCGAAAAACGTTACCTTGGTGGAAATGGTGGCGTTGGGGGAATCACTGTTCCCAGTGGCGACGACAGCGTAATGGACCAAAACGACGACGTTGCTGTGGATTTCTTCGGAAACGCACTTGCTGCCGGAGGGTGGTATCGTTAGCCATAATGCGCGAGAGGTGGAGAAGAAGAAGAAGAAGAATAAGAAGAGAAGTGGCAGCAACATTGACATGATAATATCTCTGTGCTATGTGAAACCAATGTCTGTGTGTGATGGATCTGGTTTTTGTTTGAGGAGCAAAGTTTCTTCTGATGTGACCAACAACGTTGTAACATGTAACATCTGTAACTACCTCTTGGCTTGTCTTTTTTCTCCCACAAATCTTCTTTTTTTAGCTATTCTCTTATCATTGTTTATTAATCTTTCTTTGCTTTTTTCATTCAAATAACTTTTTTTTTTTAATTTCAAAACATCAACTACTTAAGATTTTTAAATACGTATAAAAAATATTTAATTCATACGACTTTTGACTAATTTATCTTCACTATTATTTATAATTTTCTATAGTATTTCTGATTCCTAGATTTATACTCTTTCACAACGAAAACTAACGTTTTACTAGGAGTATTTTGTAAATATCAAAGGCTGTTATTACTCAACTAAAAAACTATCTTAATTAATCAACAACGTATAAGAGTATACTTTAAAGCGAAATACACAAATACATACTAAAATTCTAAAACAACCAAATTTTAAATAAAATAAAATACTAAATTTTGAAACGGAGAAAGTTGCTTGTAACTTCTTCCTATATCTTCTCTGGTCTCAAATAATGAGTAATGAAACCATTTTAATTAATCCCCGATAAACCTGATTGACTGTAGAAAAAAATATATAAATAAAAATTTAGATTTTACAGTTCGAACTATATCAAACTTTATTTTTATATAACTATTACATTTTTATCAAATTATTATAGTAACTTTAAATGTTAATTTTATTCTAGAAAGTTAATTTGAGTCCTTGTTCATCTTTTGTAAAATGAGATAAGTGTATTTTGCTCTCACTCCCAGAACTTTTTCTTTCTTAAATTAGGATACCAGTTTCTTTTGCCTATTTTTTTTTTTTTTTTTTACCAAAAGATTGCATACATATTTCTTGAAAAGGTTACGCTTAATTTTAATACAACTATACACTTTCAAAAATAGAATAAAAAAGCTGATAATAATTTTGTTTTATATTTTAATTGTAGATAACTTTGTTCTCTTTTAATTAATTACATCACCCGTCGATTGTAGTTTCTTTAATATATAATCAATTTTTTTTCGCTGTAAATATTGTTCGATAATTAACGGAAACGTATAATGATATATAATATTTTTTGTAAGAAAAAAAAATCTATACTTTTTATTACCAAAAATAACTAATGAGTTACATTTTCACTTAATTAAATGATCTTATTTATAAAGTAATTAACTACACCGTGATTTGTAATTTTATAAATTGAATAGTTAAAAATAAAAAGCCATTAATTGCATAAAACGCAAGCAAATTTTGTACTTTATTTTATATATATATCCAAAATAAAAAGCCATTAATATTTTCAATTTTATTTTTTATAATTATAATCACTAGCGAAAATATAAATGTTATCCAATACGTGTGTATATTTTCTATCATAATAAAAAATAAAAAAATATAATTGGAAATTTTAATTATTAAAATAAATGTCAATGAAACATTAATGATAAATTAATTCAAAAAATCTCCGTAGTACAAAAATAAATTTCCTTTATTAATTATCATCAATACAATAGTTATCACAATAAAAAAAGTAACAAACGTTAAATATAAAATTGTAAGAAAGCATATATAAAAACAATTATAAAATAATATCGTTTATTAATTAACATAATTATGCATTAGCAACATTTCCGATCTTCAACCACTTTAAAAATGCTGACAGTGAATCTATTCCTACAAAATGAAAAAGTTATTTGATGTCTATAGCTACCAACATAGTGGGGACTATAGGAAATTAAAAGTGAAATATATACATAAACAAATTATTATTAATTATTATATTAACAATTAAAAAAACAGTTACGTGATCAGTTTTTTCCTTATCTAATTTTCTATATACTAACTGTTGTTTTCTTTACTTTTCTCCAATTAATTACATATGTGTCATTTTCCCAGTACAATACCAATAACATAATACTCAATTACTATTTAAAAGAATAGTATATAAATAATTACAATAATTTTTTTTCTTAAATTCATTTTATAATTCTAATTTTAGTCTTAGAATAAACTTTATGGACAATAATGATTAAAATATATATTTTAAATACATCCCATTCATCAATTCAATTACCAAAAGTCAGAAATAGTATTCCATCTCTAAGCAGAACTTTTTTGGCATCCTTAATTAATTGTATCTTTTTGCTTGAAAATTAGCTGTACCAAACCAACCTTAACATTTTGGCAAACTGACACATGAAGCTGTAGTTGGTACTTTGAAGAAAAAAGCATGATGTATCAAACAGCATTGCTTATTTCAGACCATTTTTTCATACTCAACACTTATGAACTTTTAGTGCATTATTTAGGATAAGGATCCAAAAAGTCCAAAATCAATCCATACCTAGAAATAATTAGACATCAAAATGTCAATGCAATGGTCCCACCCTCCTCCTATGATTGATTCAAACCTTTTCTCAGTAATAGAAAAGGAAGGAAGAAACTCAACGGTTACATTCCAAATCCTTTTCATGTAAATTTTTTTTACCATCACATGCTGTAGTGAAGCTAATCCAAGGTGGGTTTGGAACCACATATTCATGGGCAAAATTCTGACCCTAAAAGTTCAAACTTTTATATGCTAGAATTTTGTAAGATATTCCCCCACCCACTTTCTTCTTGCACTAAACACACTACACAGTTGGATCTGCTTCTTCTACCCACTAGGAAAAATGGAAGCTTTACTTTCCCAATTCACCTTCCTCTCAGATCAGGCCCTTCAAGACAAGAACTTTGACCCTTCCACAATTGAAGATCTGATGAAGCTGTTCGAGATTGAGTCCTACAAGGCATGGGCAGCTGCAGAACTTGAGCAAGAGAGAGAGGTGGAGGAAGCAGAAGCTGGCATGCAAGAAGCTGAGGAGTACCTTGACTCGGTGATGGAGAGTGCCATGGATGAGTTTAGACGCTTTGAAGAAGAGTTAGAGAAGATGGCAAATGATGAAATGGAAAGCCTGGTTCACACTGCTGAGAGAGCAAGAAAAATGGGAAATTTGATGGAAAAAGGTGCTTCTATTGCTTCCAAGAAGTACATTGAAGCTGCACTCAATTCAGCCACTGCTTCCATGAAATCAGCTTGGAAAGGTCTCTCTTCTGGAAAAGTTCATCCTTCTTAATATATATATATATATATATCCAATACCCCTTTTACTGATTCTATTTGCATTCAGTTCAGGTTAAACCTGCCAATAAATATACTTCAAATCCCTTTACTCTTTGTTGTTATTTTCACTTTTTAGTTACATTGCTGCTTTGGAAAAGTTTGGAAAAGTAGAAACTTAATTAGATCAGAATTGTACCAATTGAGATGCTGAGGAACATTCAGCCAAAAGTGTAAACAAAAAACATGTTCAATGTTGTTGATAAGGTAAAATCCTTGGTTTGAGTGCATCTATCTGTGTATGTAACAATACAAGGCTCATGATTCAAGCAGCTTAATTGATGCTCATGATTCTTGAGAGTGGATATATTGCTGCTCTGATCTCAATTCCTGGACTAATTTAGTGGACAAATATTTCCAATTTCTCACTTCTTTTGGGCGTTTCCTGCAGATTAAATTGTTGTTTTCCCCTCTGAATCTTCCAGATTTAAAGGGTCTTCTTAGGCATGAAGATGAATCTTTCTTGTTTTCAGATTTTGCAAATGTGTAGTTGCATAGTCCTACCCCAGTTCAACCTTTCTCAATGAAATCTAGAGTTCAAACAACTTCATTTAGTGTACATAGATATTAAACTTTGGCATTTGGCTAACGAACTGAGTAGTTACAAGCTCTTTACCACATCATTTTGGAGATCTGTGGAATTGTTAGTGGCATATAGAACCAGTGAGAGTTCTATATTACAGTGTATATGTTCTTGTTTCAAGATTTTAGTATCCTTCAAGGGATTTTTCTTGTTGCCATTTATTTTGGAATCTTTTGAGTTGGGGAGTTCCTTGATACACTTTGATGCCACAACTGGTGTTTTTGTCATCCATATTGTAAGTAATCAACAATGAATAACAATATTTTCTTATAATTATTAATTGATTATTTATTATAAACCAATTATTTTGGTTAGTTATTTTTTTTTCTTAATTATGTTTTAAGTTTTTTTTTTATAAATTTAGATAATTTTAATTGAGTTTTATCAAAAATTTTGATTTTGTGGCGTGTCTTTTGATTTTTAAGGGATAATGTAGTTGGTTGTTATCTGGTATCCATCTAAGTCTAATTTACGAAAAATCGAACCACATATATTTGGTTAAAAAAATATAAAAATTTTAGATACTTGATAAAATAATTTTTTTGAGGAAATTTAATTAAAAGAAATCAAATTTATGGGAGTAAAAGTTTAATTAAATTTGTTTATTAACTATAACAATATTTGTTTATTTTAACTGTAAAATATTGAAGAAATTAATGAATAATTAAATCTATCTTAACTGCAAGGAAGAATTTGAGTGGATTCCAAAGTCGATAGTATCAGTATATCAATTTCATATATTAAAGACTAACAATCATAAATCACGTCATTTTAGATTTTATTTGATGGATAGATGTGGCCATATATAAATATATATGTATAATAAGTTTGTTATTTTTTTATGACACTATCTTTATACTAAAGATGGATTTTCATTAGTTGATGATAAAAGCGAACTTTTACAATATTACACACATGACATTCATAATTTAATAGTTACCTAATTTTTGAACTCATTATGATTGCATTAAAATTCCCTTAATAAAAAAAAAACTAATCAACATAAAAAGAGTGCGAGAAGTGAGAATTTAATATAACTTGATTCTTTCCTTTTATTATAACCAGGGAAAACACATGCTCATATGTTTCCATATTTTATTCTATTGAAAACATCTTAATTTTGAAAATATATATAATTCTGTAAAGATAATATTTAATTTTAAAAAATATATTATTTTATAAAAATAATATTAAAATACATATGTGATTTTGGAAAATTGTTTAATTAATTATTTTATTAAATAAAAATAATTTTTATTTCTTAAAGAATAAACTTGTTTAACTAAAATATTATATAAAAAATAATTGTATAAATATATATTTAGAAGATATAGATAACATGTTAGTTTTCATGGGTAAAAAATATATGATTATGAGATCAACAACTATAAATTGGTATTGGGCTCCTAACTGAATAAAAGCCCAAACAATCTCCATTCGACCCGTTTTTGTTTCAACCAAAAACTATTTTAGTGCCTTTTTTTTTTTCTAGTGTGACACATTAATTTAAAGTTGAAAAAGAAATAATAAATAAAAAAAAAAGTTGGTCCACGTTTCTTCTTCTTCCTCTCTCTTCCTTGTCTCCTTCACCGTGCATTAGGGTTTGCACTTTTGCAGAGTTTCAATTTACTCTCATTGCACATGCCCATTCCTCCCTAATTCTGTTTTCGTAACTCGAAAAATCCTTCTCTTGTTCTTCTCTGAGAACTGATTTTGAAGATTCCCCATATATTTTTCAGGTTGGATTTTTTTCTATTTCAAATTCATGCTTCTTTACATTTTAATTGGTATAGGACTGATCCATGGAGCGGTAATCTCGCTCTAACTTTCAATTTTATGCATTCAAATATAATCCAATAATTAATTATTTCAAGTTTTCGTTTTGACGTCAATTAACAACTTCATAACCAGTTTGATGCACTTAAAAATGATTATTATCTTATCTGATCCATAGATATTACTTTGCAGGGAAAAAAACAAATTTACGCCACTTGCTTTTCTCTTTCCAATCTAATCTTGAGTGAAAAAAATATATAAATATCTGAAGCTTATTGGGGATCAGGTATTAAGATATGCCTCGAGATTTGTCGCGATCCCGATCGCCTCCGTATAGGCGGAGGCATTCACCATCTCCGGTGGGACACAGGTCTAGCAGGAGGAGCCGGAGAGACAGAAGCCGATCTCCCTATTCATCCTACTCCTACAGCAGGTGACCCCGTTTGTATGTTTATTTATTTTTTCATTATATATTTTGTGTTGAGTTCTGATGAATTGGGGATTCGTGTTTTACAAAAAAAAAATGTGTTGAACCTCTTACTTCTCAATACTTTGTTGCTGACTATTCTCTTTTATATTGTAATTGTAAACTGTACTGTGTTGCATGGTAGATTTTCTTTCAGGTTTGTGCTCTATGGACGTACTGAGGACGTTATGCAATTATAATACTTTCTATTTTCTATATTAGAAAATAGGAACTTGAACCTGAGAATATGACATGGGTTGGTTATTGATTTGGGTTATAACTTATGTGTAAAATTGTATTTCAGTAAACTTTTTTCCGTTTCAGTTAGTTGTCAATAATCACAAAAAAGTAAAGTCTTTATTCAAGTATTTGTTGAGAACTGACTATTTTTTTGTTTGAAGAAATGAACATAACATGTCAGGATTACTGAGCTATGGTATTTTAATGACCAAAATAAGTAGTTCGAAGTTGAACCCTATGGCCGTTTATGCTGGTTATTTAAATTCAATATCTACTTGGTATTTTTGTATCATTCACCTTCCTTTTTGTATATGCTCAAGTGGACAAGAATGGGCAGTTCGATATTTTTTATTCTTTTGCTTTGTTCACTTTTTCTGTTGAGCTCCTTGATAATGAGATACATACTGTTTTTGCTGGATGATTAATATTTTTAGTATTCAAATATTTTATGACAACCTTGTCATTAGTGTCTGGCGATGTTGTTGCTGACTCTGTTAGACATTCTATTGAGTTTCTTCCTTTTGCGGGATTTTTCTTTTTATAAGCAAAGGTGGAAACTCGGCAAAATATAATGCATATAGGGCATAATATAGAGAGCAAGATAGGATATGCTATTTATAACAAAATAAAAAAGATCAGTTCCTTCATGGGAAGTGAGGGACATGAACAGGTGGTGGGTGCTGATGGGGTGTTTTTTCATTGCTCGATTGTGACATTTGCTTCTTCATGTGGTAAAAGATGGAGCACACAATGGTTATTCTTAGCAATTTCTGAGGTAACTGTACATGTTTTGTATTTAGTGTGCTAGATGGTGGGCGGCATTTATAATCTCCAAAGATAGTTGTTTAGTTGCTGAAGTTCATTGCTTATAATCACATGTCGTCGTACAGGCGAAAAAGTCGTTCTATTTCTCCAAGAAGTTACAGAAGCCCTTCTACAACTCCAAGACGTCGTCGAAGCCGATCTCCATCTGCTAAACGACACAGAAGACATAGAAGTAGGAGTTCCTCATTTTCTCCTGCTCGTAAATCTTCCAGTCCAAGTCTTGGGTCACTAGAGCACAGAACTGCAACTGAAAAACAAAAGAAAGAAGAAGAGAAGAAAAGGTAGATTAAAGGCTAATAATTATTTTCTAACTCTACCTTTTTCTTCACTTTTCTTATGCATTAAGATGATAGTCGGTGCTTCTGGTTTATGGTGAAAATTTCTGGTTTTTGTGCTTAACTTATAATGTACTGCTAGAACTTTGGAACACTAATGCTATTAAATGTCCATCTCTCTCATATGAAAAAAGGTGCATAATATCAATAACACACAGACTGCCTGGAAAATTAGGCAAGGAAGGTTATTGTGGTAAAATTGTAATTCTTTTTCTAATATTTTGGTGAATAGTTCTACTCTCAAATGTTCCATTTGCCTTGTGTCTATTTCAAATATTCCCTTACTCTACTTTCTGGTATGTTAATGGTGTTCTGCTCTTTGTTTATATTTTACTAAATCTCTTGTTGTGTAAAACATGTTGGATTATTAGTTATATTACGAGACAGTTGCATTTGGGAAGACAAAATTTTCTTTGGTTTTGCCATTATGTTATCTTCTGGCTAAAGACTATGGTGCTATTAAATTTTTAGCCTTGCCCCTGTTTCCTCACTCTCCCTCAACCTGCTTCTTTCCTAAGCTGCTAGCCTTCAAAGTGATCTTAATTAGTGCTTCTGCTGTCTGCAAAGAAAAGAAGCATAAAATAGTAGAACATTACATCTTTTTCTTCCATTTCATTTCCTGTGAGGCAGAACTTATCTCTGTCTATTTAATTAGTTCAATTACTGTTATTTGCCCTGGTCTTTACCAGAAATCTGTTGTTGGGTGGTGGGGGTTGAAAACCTCCCACATCCTGATTTCTCGGATTCCCTTGGGTCTACTATGGCCTCCCTAAAAGGTTAAAAAGATAAAGAAACTCAACTTTAATGATTGTTACTTTCTGCTTATTGGTCACATTTTCTTGCAGTCCTATGAAACTGAAATTCTATATCCTAATTGTTGAGCAAGTTTCTTCATCCTTGTGTAATATTGAATCATAGCTATGTCATTTGATTATGCATTTCTTCAAGTGGGATAAGACTTTTGTTTAACATTTTCAGTGTTAAGTTTCTGATATATGTTCTTATTTATTTGTCCATAAAAGTTTTTACATCATTTATCCCATCTTTTGGATGTTGCCATGATGTGGTGCTTATTTGTTTAGGGCTTGAGGGTTAGAATATTTAATCACATATTTCTTGAGTTATATAATTAAATTATTTAATCTTCTGAACACTCTACTTTCTCTCTGCACTGGTGATGCACCAATTTTAAGACTGGATGCCCTAGTAATCATTACACTGTCTGTTTGGCTCACTTCTGGCTCCGTTGGATTTATGGACTTGTTTCTATAGTATCACTTGCTCAAAAAGATAGACCTGATCCTGTGACCCACCTCAAAGGGTCTAGTCATCAGGTTTATGGACTAGAACATCTTTAATTTTGGTTAGGCGGATCCTTTAGATGCAACGTTCATCCCCTTATTACATTCTGTTATAATTTAGACAGGATAATTAATAGTGTAAATCTCTGGCTAGACGGAGTAAATATTAATTTCAATGGGGTGAACATATGGTTTTTTATTGTTTTGATTCTTCTGGCACTTAACTAACAAAAGAACTTGACCTATCTTCTACAATTAACTTGTCAAAGATATTTAGTGTAAAAATTCTAGTATTTCCATGACTAGCTTAAAACTGCAGCATGTTACTTGAATTTCTTCTTCACAGGCTTGTCTGAAGCAAGGTACTGCTATAATTGGACTTGTTATGTTTGATGATCAAATTGGCTGCCTCATTTATCTACTGTTCACCAGTTTTGAAACTCATTTGTTTGGATCAGGATTCAATAGAGGTATGCCTTAAAAGCATAACCATTTATTAGTGCCATTGTCATCATGGAGGTTAGTTTGCCGTTGATTGTGGTTTTCTATTAAGTAGTTTTAGGAAAGGGTAAAAAGAAAAAGGGGAGAAAAAATGAAGCAGACATGTCCACTGTCCAGTTTCTATGTTAGTTGCCTATTATGAATAAGATTTGAGTCCACTTATTTGGCATTTCCGCCTGGTCCGGAGGTCATTTTCCCGCTTGACATTTTTTTTATGTTTTCACAGGCGTCAACTTGAAGCAGAGTTGAAATTAATAGAAGAAGAGACTGCCAAGAGAGTTGAAGAAGCAATTAGAAGGAGAGTGGAAGAAAGCTTGAATTCTGAGGAGGTTCAGGTGGAGATTCAGAGGCGGTTGGAAGAGGGACGGAAGAGACTTAATGATGAAGTTGCAGCTCAGCTTGAAAAAGAAAAAGAAGCTGCTATTATTGAGGCTAAACTGAAGGAGGTATGTTCAAATCACTTTATACTCCAATTCACTTTATATCTGTCAGACTAAGATGTATTTGCACTTCCAGTTTCTGGTTGTGCAGTGCACTTTAGCATGCGGGTATACTTTTTTTCCTTGGATTAAGCCCGAAACCATTGGGAAACATTTTAACATACTAGATTGTTTATATTGGTATGGTGCAGGAACAAGCTATTAAGGAGAAAAAAGATCTTGAAAGGATGCTGGAGGAGAACCGGAGGAAAGTGGAAGAAGCTCAGAGAAGGGAAGCTTTAGAGCAGCAAAGAAGAGAGGAGGAACGATATAAAGAGCTGGAAGAGATGCAAAGACAGAAGGAAGAAGCGATGCGAAGGAAGAAACAGGAGGAGGAGCAAGAACGTTTAAACCAAATAAAGTTGTTGGGTAAAAACAAATCTCGACCAAAATTGTCATTTGCCCTTGGATCCAAATGACCGTTGGGAAAACCTTTGTATTTTGATTTGATACGAAGTGTGTTTGGGCTTAATTCCCTATTCGTGTCTGTAATTTAAGGAAATTAGACAGCCTCCTCAGCTGTATTATGATGACAGCGCTGTTCATTTTGGCAGTTGGGAATGAATGACATTTCATTGTTTATCATTGAAACTTAAATTCTCCCTCTATGCGTCCATGGTTATCATATTTTCGCCATATATAAAACATCACACACTTTCTTGAGTAGCAGTGACTTACTGTGATTTTCATTATTACATTATAGTGAGGGTTGACCTGATGGGAAAGAAAGAGGGACAAAATTTGATGGCAATAACTCCTTCCACCTCCACCTTTCTCTTGCCTTGCTTCCTTCTCTCAGTGGCATACTTAGCTGTTCATGCGTCTCATCTTCAACCCTTTCTCCTACTGACATCTCCATTAATGAATAAGTTGTATAAGAGAAAAATAAAGCAAAGAAGCTTATGTTATAATTTTTGTATTATAGAAGATTATACCGTTCAAAATATATTGAAAGTTTTAGATATTTTAGTATGGGTTGCACGAAGAAACTATGAAGGTGCAAAAAGAAATGGCCACCAGAATATTATAATTGGTCTTTATTCAATTCGTATCTACTTCATATGCCTTCTTCCTGCACTTCTATGGTCTTATTCTATGGTCTTATCCTGCACCTCCATGGTAATTGTAAAATGACGGAAAAGTCCTTAGGTTAATTTAATATACCCTACACTGCACAGTCCATTCACGTGCCTTCCCTACTAATTGTATTTTTCGTCATGCAGTTCTCCTCCTTCATCATCTTTATTCATGCTTTTCTACTCTACTTTTATCACCATTCCTATGCACTGCACAAATTTTAAATACGTGTTGGATTATAGAATCCGGAAATCAATTGTTTCAGAAATCAAAAAGTTTGTCTTAGTCTTTTCACAGTCACTCCAACCTCCGTCAACATTCTCCCATTATCACCAAACATCACCACAACACAAACAACAATCATATATAAACTGTGTTTCTTAGAATGCAAGTATAAACATAATTTTTTTATCTTTAGTTTTTTTTTTTTTTTCCTTTCACATGAAATAAGTTAGAAATTTTTACATAAATTTCCATAAACATTATTTTTTTTAACTTTTTTTTTTAATTTTCATAATTACAT
>Ga0099825_1003510_pt1 | contig 20852 bp, 12 predicted proteins | sample SiratroredBW_FD_76838 | JGI IMG/M metagenome (GOLD analysis project Ga0099825, IMG submission 76838) | Root nodule microbial communities of legume samples collected from California, USA - Siratro red BW | ecosystem: Host-associated > Plants > Roots > Nodule | place: USA: California | collected... | reverse complement strand
TTAATATAAAATTAATAAAAATTTATATCTTTAAAGTTAAAATAAAAAAAAATCCTTCCAAAAAATATTTTTTTTTTTTTTTTTTTTTTTTTTTTTTTTTGAGTTGGGAAAGCCATTTCTTAAAGCAATGGATTCCAAAGAAGTATTTGGTTGCAATTACCTGGTGTTGAAGCCAGAAGAGGCAAGTGTGGTGGATCTTGGGAGCCTCTTGTTCTCTTCTAAGTTGAGCAATAGAAGATTCATAGAGTGCACAGAAGAAGTTGAAGCAAGAGATTTTCGACAAAGATGGCTCCTCTTCACATCTGTTGTGTTACAGATTCTCCTTCTTGCCACAAGAAACTCCCTCAAGAAGCTTGGAGACATGTTGGAGTTGTGGCTCAATCGTTTATCATGCAATGGAGGTCTCATAGGACTCTTCCTCAACTTTCTAAGAGGTAAATCCATAGCAATAATAATCCATGGCATCATTTCTTTTCTCATCACTAATTTTCATCAGGTATTAAGCTTTTCAATAAAACTTCAAGATATCTCCATTAATGGCAAATTTTCAAAATAGACAAATCATACTACCTTTATACGATTTTAATTAAATAAACACGAAAACAGAGAAATTCTACATATAAAATATCATCTCGATATGATTTCAATTAACTTTGTAATTGAAATCGTTATGCAAATTGTGGTACCACTTTTAATTAAGTTTGCGGTGTACGATTTCTACCTATTGAAACCGTATCTTGTTGATATGATTTATCCATTTTAATAATTAAAAAAAAAACTTATTCATTTTTAGACATTTTTACAAAAAAATAGACTATTTTAAGAAATTTGTCTGTATTAAGTTTGATTTTTATATGAGACTAATTGCTCATTTGAAGTGCAGGTATTCTTAAAAATTTGTCATTCTCTAGTACGTTATGAAACACGTGTCAATACTTTTTGCTTTAGAGAGAAAGTGAAAGAGAAATGGAAAAGAAAATCAGTGTTTTGTTTCAGTTTTCTCCAATTTGAGTTTCAATCTTTTTTCTCCGAGCTGAACATCAAAAATTGTTTTTGACAAAAATTTGAATAAGATTCTTCCATCTCTCCAATCTGTGAACTGTTTGTATATTGGGAGAAGCAATATGGTTAAACTATGTTGTATGAGTTGTAAGGTCAGTTTCATAGGTTATTTATTAAGCTTATAACAGTTGGAATCATGGTATGAGAATATATTGGTTATTTTTAAAGTGCTATATGATAAGTGTTTGCATGTGAGGATTATAATTAAGGATTTGTGAAGCAGGGAAGGTGGAAACACCAGAGGCATCATCAGCATCGTTCTTATCTGTGGTGGGCAACGTTGACACACGAGTTGACTTAGACAAAAACATTAAACAAAATGATGACAAATACAAAGGATTCCTCTCAATGATGGCTTCAAAATTATCCTACGAGAATGAACAATTTGTTGCTAACATAGTGCGAAATCATTGGAATGTAAGTTCTTCATTCATTCCTGGTTAATTAATATTTTTATCAAAAAAAATAAATTATTGATTAACTTTTAGTAGTGTTTCCCATCTCAAAAACTTAAATCTAATTTCACTTATAGGAAAAATGCTTATACTTTAATTAGCTTAACTAGTAAAAATATTTCAACTAGATTTTTAGAGTTGGTGATTGTGAAGTAGGGTTTACCTTTTTTTTTTTTTTCTGTTGTAATATGATTGCAGATGGAGTTCATGGGGTTACACAGTTTCTGGAACGGTACGTAATTAAGAAGCATCCTTTTTTTTTGTAAATTTTGCTTAGAAGATACGAAAATTTGCAGATAGATAAAACATCTTTTCACTACTTTTACTAGAAGTATATGTTTTGCTAATCTGGTTTCTTCATCAGAAAATTAAACTAGCAATATCAAAGTGCTTGGCATCAATGATATATGAACATTTAATGCATAAAATATTGACATGATTCCTCTATTATATATATCATATACTAATTAAGGTTACAATAATGGAGTCATTAGTTTAATTATTCATAAATTGTTATAACTTATAGTTCATATTTGTTTAAATTCACTTATTTAGTTATAGAAATGAGCTTGAGCTATTAAAGTTAATAAAACACAAATTTTACAAACCATGAATAGTTAAATATTTCGGGTTTGTGTTACGTATAAACTTAAGGATTCTATTTATTTGAAAATCATAATTTTGTTTATTATAATTTTGTGTATGCCATTTAATTTTAATATTTTAGATTCATATATTTTAAATAGATTATCATGACATAGAAGAATAAGGATATTAGCTAATGTAGCCCCAGTAGTTTATTAACAAAAATTATACCAACGATAAATCATAAAAATCATAGATCTGGCTTGCTAACATATATATCTTCTGAAAAACAAGTCACTATACATAAAAAAATGTTTATAGGATTTATTTACATAAAGTCTCTTATCTTTTTAGAATGAGTATGTTACCAAACTATAATTATGACAAATCTTAAATTCCACTCATATGTAACCTATACTAACATATTCTTTCAAAAATAAAATAAAATAATGAGTCTACATTAACAAATCACAAGATTAAGTGTCGTCTTTAAAAAAAACCAAAATTTAATATCTAAGCGTACATTTTAAATATATACAAGTTATAAAAATGATTTTTTTAAAAGAAATTAAGAATTAAGAAAATAAACAACTCATAAGCAAAAGAATCATTTCAAGTCAAGATTAAGCTTTAATTCAAATTTGACTGGCTCAAATTTACATCAACTTGAACAACATTTTACTTCTTCTATAAAAGTTAAAATTTGACTCTTAACATGGAATTTGAATTTGATGAATTCAACTTTAAATTATGAAAGTTTGTTCGTATTCGTTAACAGTTAATCAAACTTGAACGTAATATTAATTTTATTAGAAGAAAACACAACTGGAGAAAGTTTACTCTGAACCACACCTAATTTCATGGAATCTTCCCTCCATTTACAAGTCACATTTTGCTTCCCACCTAACTTTGTCTTTTTTAGAAGAAAAGTTTATCCACATATAATATAGAACAAATAAATATAATATTTTTTTTTTTGAAAAACTTAAGTTTGTATTGATTAGATATATTATAATATAATACATGAGTAAGCACTTAAATGATTTTATGGGATAATGTTAGATTCGATTGTTTATTCATTAAAATATATTTATCATGTTATACACCTGTCAAGCCCGAGAATACTAAATATAAAGAGAATGTGTAGAGAAAAACCAAAATACTCACATCAAATAAAAATAACATCAAAATAATATATATATATATATATATATATATATATATATATATAATTTTGTAAAATTGAGTTAAATATACAACACTTTGTAAGAATGTCACTTACATAAATGTAGGTATTTCTTTTAGCAATGGTGTCACTTACATATATGTAGGTATTTCTTTTAGCAATGGTTTCTTTATGTACCTCCATGGAATGTGTAAAAAATGAAAATGTACTTACTTCTGGTGTCTTTTATGTTATTGTTGCTAATCATTCCTTGTCTTGTTCTATTACATACCTCTCATACTTTCTTCACTTAGAATATGTCAACATATCACATTACATTCTTATATAAGTCTTTCTCATCCTCAACAATAACTTCTAGAGTATTGTGCGATTCGAATTCCAAATTTTAAAATGCTTTTTTTAGCAAAAAATTAATTTTGAATTGTGTAATTTAGAAAACACTGTTAAATTATACAATTTGAAAGACACTCCTCCATTATGCAATCCAGAACCTCTTTTGTGAAAAAATAACTTTTAAACTATGTAATTGGAAAGTCAAATATGAGTTTCGCAGTTATGTAATTTGAAAGTCAAAAGTACCTTCCAAATTACATAATCTAAAAACCATTTTATGAAAAAAAATACTTATGAATTATACATTAGAAAGACAGTTTTGGCTTCCAGATCGTATAATATAAAAAAATTTCAGATTAAGTAATCAAAATAAATTTTAAACCAAATAAATAAAGTGAGGATTTTTACATTTATAACAAACTACATGGAGGTAAAAAAGAAATCTCCTCTTATATATGTATGAAGCCCAATAGTATTAGACAAAGGATGTATTGAGAAAACTTAAGTCCAACATGGACTAACGATAACGATAAATCTAATATATAACTCTATCAATATTATAAAATTGAATTAAAAAACTCTCCAAATTAATGAAAAAACATGGTTTTTAAAATTTGGAAAATTAAGATGTTTGTTTTTTCATTAAAGCCAGAAGTAAATTTATTCTGAAGTGCAGGAAACTAAAATACAATTAAGCTTTTATTTTCATTTTATCTATTCCCTTCAATATGGAGACAAGAGTTTAGTCTCTAGTCAAAAGATCTAGCCCAATTGGTTGGGTAGGGAAAGTGAATTATTGTAAACTCTATCATTTATTCAATTCTACTGATGATAAAAAAAGTACTTCATGCTTATTTGAATGCACCACTAGAGGTGATTTTACTGAGGGTCAGACAAACATCCTGTTGGTTAACAAGAAGCCTTTTTCAATGATATTAATCCATTTTTGACGGTCAAAAACCCAAATGATGGCATGCAGATTACCAAGAGCTGTGGTCCACACGAGCAATCATACTGCAAGATACCAAGTCCGAACCCAACTTGATTATTGTTGCATTCCGGGGTACAGAGCCATTTGATGCGGACCAATGGAGAACAGATGTGGATATCTCTTGGTACGAGTTGCCCAATGTGGGTAGGATACATGGTGGCTTCATGAAAGCTTTGGGTCTTCAGAAGAACGGTGGATGGCCCAAAGAGATTGATCAAAGCAGGACCCAGCATCCTTACGCCTACTATACAATCAGAGAGAAGCTGCGAACAATGTTGGAGGCAAATAGGGATGCAAAGTTCATATTGGCAGGGCACAGTTTGGGAGGAGCCTTGGCCATTCTGTTTGCTGCTGTACTCACAATACATGAGGAGGCATGGCTGTTGGACAAGTTAGAAGGGGTTTATACATTTGGGCAGCCAAGAGTTGGGGACAATCAGTTTGGGGAGTTCATGAAGGACAGGTTGAGAAAGTATGATGTGAAATATTTGAGGTATGTTTACTGCAATGATGTGGTGCCTAGGATCCCTTACGATGACAAAAGCCTCTTCTTTAAACACTTTGGTACTTGTCTCTACTTCAACAGCTTGTACAAAGGCCAGGTATGGCTTGTGTAATGTGAAGTCTATGATCTGTCATTTTATGAGTTTCGATTTGGTCTTACTATACTAAAGCTGATATACTCTCACTGTTCTTTTTAATGCATTGCCATCCAGGTTCTAGAGGAGGAGCCAAACAAGAATTATTTTTCTTTGTTCTGGGTCATACCCAAGATCTTAAACGCAGTTTGGGAGCTTATTAGAGGATTTCTTATCCCCTTCGTAGAAGGTAGAGGCTATATTCAGAATTGGTTCATGACGGCATTCAGGATCATTGGATTGATAATTCCAGGAATACCTGCTCATCTTCCTCCAGATTATGTCAATATTACCAGATTGGGATCCTTACCCGAATTTTTGGAACTTCAAAACTCGCAAGATTCCAAGGCTGACTGAGATCAAAGCTTGTGTAGCCAGCAACTAAATAAAAAACACAATATTGGAATGTCAATGAACAATTCCTTTAAAGATGTGTTTTACTAATTCTGGTGTAATCAGATAAATAATTCAAATATTTTGAGAAAGTATCCAGCTTGTCGAAATACAGTAGACTAGCAAAATAGCAAATTCACTCGGCTGTTTGTATCGATGAGGCAAAATTAGCACGAAATAGGAAACAAGAAACAAACATAAATCGGACAAGGAGCGATGAACGAACTGAACCATGTCGTGAAGGAAAAAACTAGATTACAGATTTGAGGTTAACTTATCGTTCACCTATCAGCAGATAGAAAAGAGATTACATTTGAACAGAAACTGTCAAGGAGAGAAAAAAATACAAAAAAAATATTATTCTAAAGTTTGGCCTAGGTACATACATAGATTATTTATAATTGAATTCAAATTCCCAGGGGTGAGGGTACATGGGGATTTTGATTTAATCGGATATCTTTAGAAGGTGCTGCTATTTCATGCATTGCAAAACCGCAACAACACTAAGCGTCAACATAGTAAGCTGCTCTCTCTTTGTCCACCTTTCACTCGATAACAAGAGTTACATTTAAATCTTTCAGAACTCTGAAACCTGGTAAGACAAGTAACAACCTTTTATCAAGATACATCGAACAAGGATATATAATTAGAACAAATTTCCACGGTATGTAGATTAGGGACAATAAACCTGCCTATCAAAACTCTAGGGAAGCAGTGACTTAAATACAAAAGAAGATTAGTTCTATGCATCCTGCTGCTAATCTTCATACTTTTCATTTAATACCTTTTTACAATAGTAGAAGGATATAACATTACTCATAAAAGAAAGAAACAAAAGGAAGACATCTGTTTTAAAATCTGTCAACTACTGGAAAATGACTCCGGCTTAACTTACACATTAAACCTTCCAACTTGTAAAAAAACTCGGGTACATTTATAAAAAAGTACAAGTTTTAACATTAAATTATGCAGATAATTGGTATTGAAAAATGTGTTGCTTTGAAGATTTCTTAAACCAAAATACTACCAAATCAATCAAAGACTTAATTTTGACTTTTGAACTACTACAAGGTTATAGAAAAAATTACCCAGCTTCATTCGAACAGAAAAAGAATGCAGGAGAAGCTTAAAAGGCATGACATGTGAAACAACCACTTAAAGAACCCATCTGAGTGGCTCTACTAAATAATAAAGCCTTGTGAGGAGTTCTAGCAACTTGATGATCCTGGTCGGTGGAAACTGAACTTCTCATTTCCTGGGCTTTTTTCTGAGCCAATCTCAGCTTGTTCATAATCTTATCCATTGATGATGCTCGCTTCTTCTCCAACTTCATCTGAAATAGCAAACATAATGAGATCATGATCTAGTGGATTATGTTCTTCCTCTCTTAACTCTTCTCGCTTTTCTTTTAAAACGACTTACTTTAGGATACAACATGCATGAAGAAGTTGTCTTTAAGACGTCATTATCCGATCAGACAGCCAACATAATAAAAAACTTGTCCATCATTTTCAGACACGGGATGTCTGAGATCACTGATCAGAACTACTATACTATCCTAATGGTAGCAAGTGTAAGTCATTAAGAAGATTCGGCTAAGAGAGGATAACCAGTTTAAGAAGAAAACAATTAAATACCACAAATTAAAGGAAATTAGGAAGTTTGTTCCCTTTATAAAAATATTTACAATGAAGGAGCCCTAACAACTTGATGATTAATACATAAAATCAGTTCAAGCGGCTATTTTACTTTTGTAATAATAGATGAATAAGGAGTTTCCTGTTAAAATTCTGCCAAGAAAATAAAACATGAGGAGTTGACCTCTAGTTTCCGTATTGCAGCCTCAGCTTTTGCCTTTTGCAAGTTCTCCCATGCATTGATTTTGGCTTCCTCCCTTTTGGCCCTGGACATGTAAAAGATGATGGATTTGTTATACGGAGAATTGTTATACAGTAAACACCGGGGCTTTCCCAGGGATAAAATTGTTATATCAAATACTTCACATTATATATTTTCTGGTTTGAATTGGATAACGATGGTCAATCTTTAGAAGGTAACAAAAAGAGGTTATTGACAACTCCTGAACACTAATCATTTAAAACATAATTTCCATACCGATAAGATAGCTAATTTAGCAAATCAATAACCACAAATTCCACAAACTCCAATTGCTGTGATACCATCATGAACTATAATTTATAGGTAACACGTAACATTTGGATAAAAGCACAGTGAAAAATGAACGAGTATAAAAGGAAAATCTCACTGCTTACTTAATATCAAATTATTATATGATCATTAGTTTGAGTTCTAAGTTGTCCAGACTGATTTTTCTTTAGTTACCAGATAAATTTAATAATATTGATGCAATACAAAGTTATACATACTTGGTCACAGTCTTTGACCCTTCAGTCATGTCCCAAGAAGAAGATCGACTGCTTGCCTCTCTAATTTTCCAGCTGTCCACATTTTCTGAGCCTCTTCCAGAGAATAGGGCCCTGTGTTTCTTGGACCACCTTGTCATGGTTACACGTTCATCTACTGGTACATCTCTGACATCGATTTTAGAGAAAGGCAAACTCTTGAAGTCTGAGAGAGGAAGGGAAGGTGGAGTGGAGGCAGAGAAAGAAGGCCTCAAATTTGGAGAGGAGCATGAGCTACCCTCCGGGCTCATCTGGGTTGCCATGTCCCTCCTAGAAATAGCAGGCGATACATTGGTGCCTGCATCTTTGAAACCATCAAACTTCTCCCCTGCAAGTTAGAACCAACATAAAAAAAAAATGACAAATCATAAGCACAGAAGTACATTTACGATTACATAAGACCACCATGTCATCATCCAGCAAAAAACTGTCAACTATCGACACACATCATTGGTGTTATCAACAGAAACAGTCTGTTCCATTCAAACAACCTAACAACAGCAATCTATACAAAATATCACAGTAAGTACGAGGTGTTCCCAGAATATAGAGGATTAACAACAGATCAGGAAATTAAAATTGGTTAGGGTCGCCCTTGAAACAAGTGGATCTAGTAGTATTCAACACAAGCAGACCATGATATTTCTCAAGCACAATTTTATTGACAAATTAAGTCAACAAATCTTAATTCACCAAACCCAAAGCGAGATAAGGTTCAAACAATAAGAAGGATTAAGTATGTCAAAGTTCTCTGACTCAATGCAACCACAATTATGGCTGCCTCAGCCACAATTGCCTGCATTGACAAGGATCGTGCAATTTAAAACCTTGTAAAGAGTATAGTATGATATAATATGTATAACAACCTTGGGCAGGCAATGATGACTGACTCTGCATCTGAGAGCAACCATGGACACTAACTGAGCGTGCCATGCAAGGATCAGTCCTGGTGGGGGCCGCCCCACAACTGCCACCGGAACTGGCCATCAGCCCATCACCAGCAGCAGAGACACTAACAGCAGCAGAAAACGGAGAAGCCGCCATGAAACTCCCTGAATTCCCACCGTCAAACAAATGCACCGCGGGGGAATACAGGGAATAGTAAGCAACTGCAGCAGCGCCAGGGGGCCCAAGTGGCCCACTCTTGGACTTGGGCCTTCTCTGCGGCGCTGGAAGCGAGGCCCTCCCAGTGCCGTCGCCGGAAACGGGACTCAGAATCCACCTTTCTGCGTCATCCCATTTGGACGGCAAAGTCCGCCCGTTGTTGAAAGGCAACAGAGCAGCACCAACCTGCTTGCGGGCAGCACTCGTATGCAAAGGAACTCTCTCCGAACACCAACCCTTTTGCATAGCAGCACCAGCGTGAAGATAATTAGGCGTTCCAGGACTCGGAAAATTGGCAGAGCCAGAGCCAGACCTTCGAGAACAAACAGTGCTCTTCTTCATGGCCCCTAATCCCAAACGAGGCGAAGAAACATTGCCATTGCCAACGGCATTGTTCAGATCTAACGAAGCAGGCCTTCGCCGATCGTGCTTCTTCAATAACGCCTCAGATCTTGACCTCCGATCCTGACACTCTTTAAGCAACACAAAAAATATTAAATAAATAAAAGTAAAAAATAAAATAGAATAAAACAATCCAAAACGCCTGAATTGGAAATTGAACTTCTAGTAGGTTCTGTACCTTTGAGAGCCAGAGAAAAAGAGTTCCTCGCGGAATCAAATTCCAAGAGCTGATTTCCGTCCTCAGTGTCACCACCGTCACTATCTTCTTCCTTTTGGACTTCAATACGGAATCCACGTCAACAAACAACAGATTTAGTTAGTCCACTTTATTTTCTTTCTCTCTTTTCATTTTCAAACACACAAAGCGCAAATGCATGTTAATAATGTAATAATAATAATAATAATAACACAACAATAATAATGATAATATAAATAACAAATTAATAATAACAAAAATAATACCGTTAACACCTTTCACTTTCTCTCCTTTTCCGGAGAAACGATTGTGGTGATGCTTTCTGTGCAATGCATCCAAATCTGCATCGGCACGTCGCTGCTGCTGTCGGTTATTCAGATCCAGATCCGGATCTGGACCGCTCCAGCTCTCGCTATGAGCGAAGTCGCCGTCGTGCTCCTGCGCGGCCAAATGCTGCAACGAAACTCGATTTTAGATTTCCGAATTTCAATTTACAATTAGCATTATTCCGTAGCAAAGCGTTTACCAGGGAGATTTCGGAGGCCAAGGAGTCATGGTCGTGCGCGTCGGATGCGAAGGAACAGCGATCGACGCTGGCGGAGGCGGAGGAGAAGAGGCTGAGGTTGGATTCGAGAGTGAAGATGACGGAGTCGGGGCTGGTGTCGCCGCCGCCGCCGCGGCCTCTCCGCGAACCGGCGCGCCTCCACGAGCGTCGTTCCTGAAACCCTAACTCTCTCATTGTGATTGGAATGGCATTGGCATTGGCATTGGCATTGGCATTTGCATTTGGCAGAGAGAAAAAAGAGAGAATAAGGAAAACAAAGTCTCTCACACTCTGACACTCACTCTCACTCACACACAGAGAGCAGTAAATATGGCGGGTATTACTCAGTGTTGGTTTTGTTTGGTAGTGTGATTTAGGGGGAACGAAAACGAAGACGTCCTTGTCGTTTGACTCGGAGAAACTCAGTAATTTAATTCACAACCATTTCTTAAGGACAGTGACTTCTTTCTGCGTCTTTGTCAAATCACTTGGATTGGACACACACGCCTTCTAAATCTGTTATTAGTGGGGGTTTATCTTTTCATGCTAAATGCCTTGACCATGAGTTTGACTGCTTCGGAAATTACTATAAACTCCATCCACCTAAGAGGTGGATATTTGTGTGATGTAAAGGGTATTATTGACTTTTCGGTTCCATGATTAGAAGACCAAAAGTGTGATAACCATGATTAGACCTAAGTGCGGTTTGCCCTTATTAAGGGTTTGGAGGTCCTACATGATTGCCACTGTTTGAGTAAAGTGGCATTACTTTTTGGGTAATCGCTTTATTGAACAGTTTTCAAATTAAAGTTTAGCTAGAAGGGGACCAAATTATTCTTAAAATTATTATTTAAAATGTTTTTCGGTGCCTCATTATAATTAGCTTTAACAAATTTTTATTAAGTTAAATTATTGTCTTCCTTATTGTTGATTGTTGTACAAGACCAACCTAAGAAATATACGATAAGGATTTAAGTTTTAATATTCTTTATAATTTTAATATTCCCTCATCCTAAGTCTTATTATTTAAAAAAAAAATCACGGTCTTCCATACTTTTTATTAAATTTATTTATAATATGAAACAGGTGGACGTTTATTTTAGTATTAATTTATTAATTAATTTTCATCTTTATATTCCCAAGTCTTAGCTTGTACATGTTTTGAATCAGTAATAAATTGATAACAAGGCAGAAATTACTTCTTTCATTTAAAATAGTTTCAAACAATTGAGTTTTGTAATATTTACTTTTAAATTAAAATAAATAAATTATTGAGTCAAAATTAGAATAGAATGGTATACTTTTATTCAGTCCCTTTTTTTTTCGATTCAGTTAACCATAAATTAATTTCACTCACAACTTTACGAAGGTTTGACAAGTTTTTGAATTAATATTTTTATTAGATGAATTATGTCTATAACATGAGAACACAAAATATCTAACTACTATTTATAGTAGTGAACAAATATTTGCATAATAAATTCACAAAAAGTATATAAAGTGACTCAATATTTTACTAAAAACTATAGAAAAGAGAGAATGGAAATGAGAAAAATTGTGATGTGAGCCAATAATGATGGAGGGAGTGAAAAAATAGGGTGGGTGGGGAGCATAATTTGGTGCTCCCTAAAATGTAAATTTGGCATATTAGTAAGAAAAGGAAAAAGAAAGGAAAAAAGAAAAACTGTTTAGTGTTGAGTTGGTGTCTCCATTGAAAACAACAGTGTAGTAAACAAGTGCCGACCATATCTTTCGGTCCCCGACAAAATTTCAACACTTACAATTAGTTTTCCTCGTTACTTTTTCTTAAAATAAAAGAATTTGCTTCCTAATTTTATGCAGAAAGAGTCGCCCATGTGACACTGACATTTTTTTTAAGCAATTAAGATCTTAAAATTATAAATTTTGTGATTATAATCCAATGTTACAAAGTCAGTCACAATAGATGGTCGATTTTATCAATAGTATTAAACTGTGAAAAATAGTTATAAACCAAAGAGCATTTTATAATATTTGTTATGGGTGCAACTTAAGCATCCATTTGGTGATAACTAGAAAATTTTAGTACACATCTTTACTGTACAAGAACATGGCTTAATTAATTATTTGCTGAATAGAGAAATCCAGTTCATAATACGTTAAATCCAACTTGCAGGACTAGTAACGTGAATCCAATAGGTTACTTATTAGCGATTTTGATTCCATCTAAAAGGGATCCAAAGCTAAAACTGCAAATGCTACTCTGGCACACTAATTTTACACGTTGAGTACAATGCTAATTAATGTTTTAAGGTTTATAGTTCAAGAATTAAAAAAAGAATTGCTATGTACTAAGTTTGTATCTGGAAGGTGGTGTTCCTCATTAAGAGTAGAGAGGTATTAGTTACCTACCATAGGATGGTCATTTATTTTACCCACTGATCACTAAATGATTGAATCTACCATGCAAAATGAGAGAAGCTATCTACCAACTATTGTGACAAAAATAAGCCTAAATAGATAACTAATTATGGGTAAAAGGTATTGAAATGGGGAAAACATAAATAGCAAAAGATTCATAACATGGAAAATTATCCTCATTCTGTGCTCTGGGTTGATGATCCTCCAGTCAAAAAACACTCATGGAGCGAATGGCTTTAAAAACGAGGCCATTTTGCACACCTAACAAATGTTTAACCTAAAAATCAACCCCATCAAAACATTAATATATACAACAAACCACATCAATCCAATTTACATACATCATATGTTATATATTCATCTCAATATTAAATTATTGAACTGAAGTTCAAAACTTAGATTAAATAATTAGAGATGGAGTAAGGGATGGCATGGGTCTGCTTCCACTACACATAACATTAATATAAATATAATATCACATACAAATTAATACCCATTAATACAAGTACTAAAATACGTTTTCAAAAGCAACATTCTGACCAGGTTAAAACGACTCATTATTTAAATGACTCCAAAACTTACAAGATCTGATTACAACTAGCATGAATAAATTTTATCATAAATACTTTCTAAACGACAAAATAGAATAAAAAGTTATTTCACATTAGTTTTTGTAAATTATAAATCTTACCTTGTACGTAATTTAATTTTAAACTAACAAATTTATTTTATTCTTTCTCCTTATAAAAAAATTTACCAATGAGATGGATAACGAACATCTCCAAAGCAATCCTTCTTTGAAACCTTTACCAGATAATTTTATCTGTATATGTACACGTTCATTTGTGGGGAGGGGGTAAATACAGTATGTACAGCTTTTACAATGTAACTGAAACAAGAGTTATTGTGATACATTGAAGATTAAGCCAAAAATGCCTCGGAAAAGTATTAGTATCAGGAGCGTAACTTCAAAACCACCGCATTGCCTTTTCCCTTTGTCAATTTTTTCTCTCCTCGCAGGGATGATTACCCTTAATTTAATTTGCAGCAGAAGTTAGTGCGTTTAACTTAGCACCCTCCAACTGCTGTATCACTGAAATAAGCTGTGATCGCCTTCAATTTGTTATTTAAATAAACTTTCTCCACCTAGAACCACCATAGAAGAATGGGTTAATCACCAAAGAATACAATTATATAAACCCCTTATTGGTTATATTATGTTTCACATAAGAACAATGAAGATAATGCAGCATTCGTCATCAATTAGAATGTGGCTTCTTTCTTTTTCTCGTCAGCATATTTTCATGTGTCATTGTTAACATACAAAGGTGGTCCTCAAACCAGCCTCTAACAAGTACACTAGGGAAATTGGACATCGTAAAACACTAGTTAACGGAAGACAGTCAAAGAGTAACTACATTGTACACCTATATAATGATTCGACAACACTTATTCTTGTGTATCATGTCACACCACTTAAACCTGTAAGGAATACAATAACTTAGTCATATAAAGCATAACTTCGTTTCAGTAGTTTACCGACCAGATACAGACACCCATCAAAACTTTCAAAAATAAAATATTCTCAGCCCCAGTAAGACATTGTCCCACACTCTGCCCCTCGCTCTTTTTTCTTTTTCCTTAAGAGGTAGGGGTTCTTCATATACTTCACTTCAAAATAAAGCACATCAAACATATAAGAAGTTGAAATTACCTCTAGTGACCATGGTGGACAGGACGACAGAGATAATTCTGCCAATTGGTTGAAATTGATATTTCTTGGAAGGAACATAACAATTCTGGAAGCAATCTCCTTTGCAGCACTAAAAAGTGTATGCCTACGCAGGAGCAGATTTGAGTTAAAATGGGAGTGTAAAATGCCACGTATCTTTGCACCAACAAAACAGAAATCTAACTGGGAAATAAAATTTAAAAACTACAACAGAGAGGAAGCATGCACCCACCCATCATGTGGTCTAAGCATTGTCTTCATGTCATAAGTCGTAGCCCTGACATAATCAGGTCCCCCCCATGGTGGAGATAAGAAAACGGTATCAGCCTGCAAGACAATATTCTGTCAATTTGTCAAACTACCCCAAAGTACAAGTTGTTATAAGCCCAAAAATGATTTTTGGTTAATATCTACAACATGCTGCTTTCAAAAAAAGTTAATACACAGGCCTACGCAAACCTTGTGCATAAATTTTTAATTTAATTAGAAGAGTGGAAGAAGTAGAGGATTTAATCTTGGAGATCTTGGCTCCCATATCAAAGAGGCGGGTACATATATATACATAACAGCAATCACATGCCAGCTCAAGATTATAAACGTAGATTAAATGCAAATCCATCACTCTTTTCTGTTTTAATGTAATTGTTCAATTATTGAATATCATCAACTCCCAGCATAAGAAGTGCTCTCTTTATTACAATATTACTTCTGAAAGTTGACAATAACGACTACACAATTAACAACTGTTGGCCTCTTCCAATCACATTACGGTATTCATAATCTAGGGTCAAATTTACTTCTTTTGTCATCCAATTTCATATCAAAATGTAAGGGCAACCCCATACCAAATCCAAGAGGATAAACGAAGGAAATATGCAAGTAAAAAGGAACAAAGCACCAAAAAAGAACAAAATTAGAAAATTTAGAAGCAAAACTTTCTTCTTATCCACACTCGTTTTGGTAGGCCAAGAAAGAACTGTGCCCAACTTCCCATGCGTGTTCCGACTATCGCTTCTTACAAAGATTCACACCCAGGTGTTAATGCTTCGATATATTATACCTTGCATAAAAATTACAGTGATAATCTGATTTTTCAAGGAATTTTAACATCTTTGAGCAGCAAATTAACAAGTATAACATACCCGACAAACCTTAAAACACCAAATACAAGATACTTAATATGATAATTTTGTTTTGAGGCTTTCTGGACTATTTATAAAAGCTATAGATTACAGAGACTCATATGGCTTCGACTAGACAATGGTTTCCACTCTTACACACCTATTATATGGACCTCAAGTTCAGATCAGGAGAGAAAACACAGGAGATCAAAGCAGCCATCAGGGTACAGATTATGATAAATATGTTCAATAAGCAAGAGGGCAAAGCACAAGTATCACCATGTATTGGTAAAGTACATTGGAAGTGTAGGTTATAGATCACAATTAAACAGGTAAGATTAGTATAAAAATAAAAGTTTTACTCTAGCTTGCCTTCAATGTATTTATAACCTACACTTCAATACATATGAACAATGACTTTGACATCCCCCAAAGCCTGTAATATGAAAACTTCAGTACCTTTAACTTTGGTGCCAAGAGGAAGAAATCACCAACTATAAAGTCAATTTGATTAACCACCCCATAAATAGCAGCATTATGCCTAGAATAGTCAATCTTCAACGGATCAATATCGATTCCAATTACATGCCCACAACTGTAATATTAAACCACTGTCAATTACAGAGATCAAAACTTATTTTTAAAGAATAGTTTTATCAAAGTCATAACCATTTGACCACAATTGCAACATTACGACTAAACAGTGGAAGCTTAAACAAAATCATTGTTTCATCGTGGAATAACACTAGCAATCTGGCCAGAATAACTTGATTGGACAAAATGGTAAGCATCATTAAGTCTTTATCCAGTTGTAATTAACAGTCAAAATGAAATGAATATTAGCAGTGTCTCGTTGGTAGTTACTAGACTATAAGCATAAAATAAACTAAAGAGATAAGACTAAGAACATATGTTAATCAGCTAATACTTGTTAAGTGAATGCCTTCGCTGACTCGAAAAACACTTATAATCATGCAAATATACATTGCATGAGGTCAACATATTGTTCTAAGAGTTAAATATAGGATTCACTAGGTGGACAGTCCAATCAGGACAAACCATTTAGTGAAAAAAAAAATGTATTATTTTGTATCAGAAATGAAGTGTGATATTGCATCCATAAATTAACCCTTTTGAACATGAAGACACTCAAAGGTAGGCTACCACATACATCACACAAAATCCAAAGTAGCTTAGAACACAAGGAGGCAGTGTGCATAAATGAGATAATAACAACACAAGGGCATATGATGTTTCTCTTGTTCTAAGTTATATTAATGAAATTCAAGTTGCTAAAAGAGTAGATTAATCATAATAAATGTAAATTTATTTTCTTTCCTTGGAAAAATACTGGTCTTTTTAATGAGTTGTTGAAACAATCTATCCAGTACACATTGTTCATCAGAGCAGCCAAAAACTAAAATTAGTATATAATATATCAACAAGTGATTAATTACTACTCAGTACTCACTGTCGTGCAAATTGGATAGAATTTCCACCAACACCAGTGAAGCAGTCAATTATCGTGTCACTAGCACAACGTATTGCTTGATGCTGAGCAATAGCCTCTGGAGTGACAGAAAACCATCCTTCCTCATCCATCTTTACACCATCGTCAAATCTAGAGAACAAAGTATACCTCTGACACCAATATTTGGCAATTGTAGCAGAATATTCTTCAGGCATTTCTTGAAAGTGTAGATCTGCAAAATGCAAAGAAAACAGTTTACTACAACAGCAAGATCTATCAATTTTCAACAACACACTGCTTTTACTCAGCAAAATCTATACTGAGGCGTTAATATATTCCATGATGACGGGAAATCAGTTTTTACCAATCAAAATCATACAAGCACTATCCCAAATTCTAGGTCTTTGATTCAGAACAGCAAAGCTATCACATAAGAATATATCAAGTGTTGACATATTTTACTCCTAGTAGAAAGTATTGTCATAGCATCGGATCCAATTAGCTATGAGATTTAGTAGAATGGCGACCACATTTGCAAAGGCCAAATAAGGAAGCATTTACCACAAATGAAGTGTTGGCACAAACCTTCAACTTCATTACATAATTTCCTTTGCCTTTGTCTTCTTTTTACTTTCTTCCCATGTTTGAATGTGAAAGAGTCAGATTTAGATTCCAATCCAGACACGTCAATTACCATGTTTTCCAAGGGTGTATGATTAACCTCTGGTGCTACTTGAATGCATCTATCATTAGAGCTGCAAAGCACATTGGTTGCTAGAAAAAATCAGAAAGCCAAGTTAAGACATTCAGACTCATAAATTTCTTCTGAGATATAAATCAATCACAAGCCTCCACTTAGAAGCTTGAGATTGGTATTTTTATTCTCGCCATTCCTAATCATGTAATAAGAAGATATAAGCTGTGAGTGGACCTGTCCTGCTTCATTTAAGCCTGACCGTTTTTACCTAACTTAAAACTTTTGGACAGCTAACACTCCTAGTTTTTTTCAGAAGTGAAAGGCCGTCAACTTTGCAATTACATTATCTTTCTGGGAAAAATTATTGGACATATTTTGATGACAAAAAAATATAAGATAAATAGGTTTAAAATTATTATTCACATCACAAGGTGCAAACAATTACCTAACTTTGCAATGCGAATAAATTTAAACAGATAATAATTTTCAAAAAGATTATATGATAGTTTATAAGCTTTATTTCGTTTGTTTGAATTAGAACTAGAACAAACATTACCAAATAATTTGATCTGGGGTATTTGATACTGAGCAGCATGAAATTCCACAATTGCAACTACATCTCGCAAGACACTCATCTGAATGATCAAGAGATTGGTTTTCACTATTTGTAGTGATATCAGAGACCAAATTGTCAACAGCAACTCCAATCTCAACCTGACACTCTTCATGTTGCTTTCCTTCAACGTTCTCTTCAGTCAAGGTTTCCTCAGGTGGTTTAGTGATATTTTGTATTCCACACCCCTCTGAAGACTTGAGAGTTTCACTGTCATCTGATTCAGCACAGCCACCAATTACCATATGTTCCATCCCTGGGGGTGTTTCCCACGTAGAAGTGTGTGTGCTAATATTGTAGAAGTACGTTCTCTTATAATAAGTATCCCAGAAGGCCATCCAGTCTCCAAGTACGGCATAATTAGTCGAAACATCATTTCTGTCACATCCAATCCCTTCTGAGCTCACAGGAAGCAACTCTGATTCAATAACATGTGGACGACAAGTGGCATCATCATCATCAATGTAAATAATCTCACAATCTGTACCTTTTCCAACAGTCGGTGAAACCTTTAAACATTCACTGTCCATCAAACACTCATCATATTCTGCCCCACAATAATTGACACCAGCACCTGTCAAATGGCTTCCAGCAGAGGCAGCAGAATCTGAAAAAGGTGCATTTTTCAAATCAACATAATCATTACTGACTAAAAAGTCACCATCCTGAGCATCATTAGCTGCTACCTGATTTGTATTATCATCATTTATCTCCCTGGAAGCACCACTAGCAAACCCAGCAGAGCCGGCTGAATTATCCACATCACAAGAGGCATACTGCGTCATATCAATATCCATTGCACCATCACAGTAAGCAGATTCACTTTGGCCCAGCATTGATATACAAGATAAAGGACTACTAGTTTTGTCATGAAATTTTGCAGGAGATACATTCTCCTCCACACTCACTTCGTCTAGAGTTTCATCTGCAGGGTTGTGACAAGTATCCGGATGCTTCAAACATTTACCCTTTTTTTTGCCTTTTAATGGTCCTTTTTTCTAGAACAAGATAGACCCAAAATATTATCAATAGCAATCTACAAAGTAATAATGTAATTATACAGCACAGAACATGAATGATAGACAAAATTTGATATAAGAAAACTAAAATCATGTCCTTAACAGAACCTGTTCAGACCACCACTGTGTCAACAACTATTATCGAAATTATTACAAAGACAGGTATCAACTATATAGCTTTAAAATGCTATTTTCTTTTGTAATTCAATCTGGACTTCACTATTTCTTAATCCGAACTAGGGCTGACAATCTGTGAACTAGCCAAATCTCTTTCACTACCACGTTAATAAGTTAGGTTCACAAGCTAACACTTAGTAAGTATTTCTTTTTATTGTGCATCACTAAACTCATATTAAAATTAAAAATAATAGAGAAAAGGTGAAATTTATTGTGCAACAGTTCAAGCCTGCCTCGTAGCCTGATTTGTGGACCCTAAAGGGTTTGGTTAACTAAGCTCATTATCAAACTTGAAAACTAGTGAGCTTAGATTTCAGAATCAGTCAAGCTTGAACCAAGACAAACAGGCTTACTTCTAATCGAAAACAGAGCCCAAACTGAAATAATTTTTTATTGGGGGAGTCAAGAGCTTGAAAACTGGATTTTCACTACTGTGAAGTGAGAGGTACACTTTCAAAGAAAAAAAATTATATACTTACAATAATTGATTAGAAAATTAATACAGTAGATTTTTTGTTACAAAAAAAAAAATGGAAAGAGGATGTGTGTCAGCCCAGGGCCAAGGAAAACTTCAAGATACTCACAAAAGTGGTTTTAAGATCAATAATTTTGTTTGGATGAGAAAAAATATCGGTTTTTTTTACATATGAAGAGTATGTATAAGCTGAAAGGAAAAAAAAAAGACTAATTTTTGTCCTGCCTGGGGGGTTTCCTTCATCCCTAAATAATACTAATGTCACTTGCTCCAAAATGTAAAAGGGAAAGAAAACTATTGTGTAACAATCACAAGCTACAAAACTTCATATATATAAAAGCTACTGATTTTCAGGGGAAAAAAAGAACTTCTAACAGATTTCAGCCATTGTCTCAAATATACAGTTGAAATCAAAAACAGTTAAAATCTGCCAAAAAATAATCTTTCCCAAACATGATATCAGCCATTGATTGTCCAAACAACAGTTCCAACTATACCCCAAGTATTCTCCTCACTTGAGAGAGAATCCAAAAGCTACTAAAGCATTCAGCAAAATAATGTATCTGTATGCATACCTCCTTGTTTGTCTGAAAGGAAAGAGGAAGCCCCAATTCATTCAGCTGTGTGTTAAGCTCCACATCCTCGGGTGTAATAAGGCCAGTAGATTCTTCTGCAGAAAACACACACAAAAAAAAAAAAAAAAAAAAAAATTTTTCCTCAAAAAAAAATTAAAAAAAAAAACCCCCCAAGGCAAAAAAACAACCCACCAAGGGTCAAAAAAAACACCCAGAAAAGGGGACAAACGCGGAATTTTCACGCAATTTTTACCACGCTG
>Ga0099825_1003509_pt1 | contig 20855 bp, 4 predicted proteins | sample SiratroredBW_FD_76838 | JGI IMG/M metagenome (GOLD analysis project Ga0099825, IMG submission 76838) | Root nodule microbial communities of legume samples collected from California, USA - Siratro red BW | ecosystem: Host-associated > Plants > Roots > Nodule | place: USA: California | collected... | reverse complement strand
TCACTAATTCGATTATTGATAGTGATCGAAATTGGTCACTAATAGTGACCAAATTTTTTCGTCATTATTCAATAGTTTTTTAATAGGGAAAAATGTCTCTTATAACTCTAAAACTCCTAAAATTAATTAAATGGCAATGTAACAAACAAATCCTACTTAAATGTCAAGGTGTAATAATACTCTTGATCATAAGCTTGACAACGAAAATAATACATAAAGAGACAATGAGAATCATTACCAAAGGGATTTGAAGAAAGCTACAATATAACTTATAATAGAAAATAAAAGATTGAAGAAATAAGATGACTTTGTGAGATAACAAAGATTAAAATAATGTTTCAAAACTTTTAAGTTTGAGGTGAGATAAATGTGGTGGCGTCCTCTAAATTTTTTTCAAAATAACAACATTTGGGGCTTGAGAGTATCAATGGAAACAATTATTAAGAAAAATGAAAATAGTTATCAAACAAAATTAAAAAAGGCTGTAAAGCAACAAAATTGAGTATGAGAAGAAAGAAGAGTAGAAAATGTACAAAGAAAAAAGAAGAAGTAGAAGAAGAAAAGACATGTATGTGTTACACATGAATAAAATTCATGAAAAGAAAATATACATATTTATCTGGCGTGATGGATTTGTGGATTAAACAAATCAAAACAATGCAAGTAAGTTCAATATATTAATATACCCTATCTAAATGATATTAGGTTAGCAAACCAATATACTAATTCTAACTCATCCTCACTCCTTTGGGAACAAAAGTTTAACTAAAACATAACCATCGTAGATAGTTTTCTTATAAAATTTAGCTAAAGTTTTTTAGGATTAGAATGCTAAGTTAACATGTGATTGTATGGATTGGTTTTTAGATCTATAAATCAATTGTAACAAAATCAATAAAAAAACTAAATAAAATTTAATTAAAAAAATAAACTTTGATAATCGAAATCAGAAAAAAAGTCAGTGAAAATTGCGTTTAGCATATTTTTAATTTAATGATTTAACTTCATCAAGATTTTTTTTTCATCATTACATTACACATGAATGACTTAAGATGAATAAATTACATCTAATTCGGTAGCTTTTAGATATCTTTTCAATTTTTTTGTGTTGTTAATTTTGTAGTTTATGTAAGATTGTATCCAATGACTATTTTATAGGAATTCTATTGAAATTATTTTTCCTAAACTCCTTGAACTTTTTATGTTGCTTTTTATCTCTATTGATACTTGATAATTAATGCTTATCTATTGCTGATAGCTGATAAAAACAATGTTTGATGGATGAATATGCCACGGGATATTCATAATGACCATTAATGTGAAAGTATTCAAGAATAGAGAAACGTATGTAAAAGAAGTTCTAAAACATCACCATCCATTTGCATAACTATTAAACCTTTCATAATTCAATGTTTAATTTTCTTTCTTTAGAAAAAAAGTGATAAAATGAGAAAACGCTTTTGGAACTACAAGGGATTTTCCGAAGAAGGATTTATCCACCTTGTAAGAAAAGTGGGGCAAAAAGAATTCAAACCCATACCAACCGGGAAGTGAAAACTTTTTACAAATTTAACTATTAATATGAATTTGTATTCGACTATGTTTGGATAAACTTAATCACAATTACTTTGATTAGAGAAAAAATAAAAAATTAAATTAATTTGCATTACTTAAATAATGAGCAAAACTAGAAAATCTTTATTTTAATATATATATCTTTCTTTAATACTCATAAACAATCATAATTTATATATGATCTCATATTTGTGATTTAAAAATCATCGTACCTAAATATATATATATATATATATATATATATATATATACTTTAATTAAAGAAATAATCATTTAAGCATAGAATTAATAATTTATGCATATAACATTATACACAACACAAATATTTAAATAGATTAAAAAAAATTACTTAAATAATGATATCAAATGTTTTTGTTTGAGAAAAACAATTCCGTCAAATAAAACAAAACTTTCATTTGAGTGACTTAACAATATTTTCTTAGTGATTCAAATTATGAAACATCCTCTTACACTAATATAATACATAGGTACTTAAATGTAATTGTTTTTCTACATTTTTGAAAATATACTTCTACCTCAAGTCATTAGACTCTTCAGTTCAAAAGTAGAAATGATCATATATATGTTTCAAGACTTATTATGAATTGAAGGCTTAAATTTCGACATAAAAGAGACATCTTAGTTTTACAAATAAAAACATAAGTTTTAGACTTAACATGATCATGAGAAATATCAAACTCATATACATGCTACTAAGGAAGACAAATGCACATCAAAACAAGATATTCTTCAATTATTCATGCAACTCCACAATATAACATTAGACCCAAATGCAAATGCCACTTAGGAACATAAATGCACATCGAAACAAGATATTCTTCAATTATTCATGCAACTCCACAACATAACATCAGACCCCAAATGCAACTGAGGTTCTTTGTTTTGAGCATATGTAATCGAATAACATTAAATGCAATTGAACCAATGTTCTTCAAATTCCATAAATAAAGATTTCTAATGCAAGTACATCCAATTTTCTACTAAAGAACTTTACTCTTACATCTAACTTTGAAATTTTAAACTTAACATGTTATCAAAGAACTTTAAACTTAGCATGGAAACAAAAATCTTCTCAAAGGAGTGATTCTATTTCAAACTCATTGAGACTTAAACAAAGTAACTTCTCTTATTTAAGATTTTCTTATGCTTCGAGAAGCTTTATATTCAAATAAAAGTTTTCTCTTTAAAGTTTAAAAAATTGTACTTATCATATGAAAATAAAAAAAATAAAAATAATACATTTAAATAAAAACAAATAGTTTGCATGTAAATAAGAAAAAAAAAAGAAAAAAAGTCTTACATTTACTATCAACCTCTTTGAAATAAAGAGTTCAAAATATTTTATGAAAAACATACTTATTATAAAATGGTTTATACTTTCAATTAAGAGGTATAAAAATCATGAGTAAAATTTATTATTAAAAAACGAAACTCATAAAATTTTTTAATTTTAAATAAAAATAAATAAAACTATTTTGAAAAACATATTTTAATATAAGGAGTAGAATTGTTGAGTGGTCAATTTGGATGAATTTGCAAGAAAATAAAATCTAAATGAATTATTTTTATTAGTTTGGATTGGTTCATATTTAAAAAAAATCAAAATCCAAACAAACCACCACATTCCATAATCAAAAAGGGCTGGTTCAATTTTTGGATCAATTGGATCCAATTAAATATGAACATAAAAACTTAAAAAAGTACATATATAATTTTATTAAAAAAAACACTCACATAATTCTTCATTAAAAAAGAATAAGCAACATTTTGTACTAATGAGCTCACAACATCTAAACATAGCAAAATTCATTAAAAGATTTATATAGTTATATAATTAAAATTAATATATAGTAATTAATAAAATTATATTATTGGTCTGATTGGAGTTTATTAGATATATAAATCATAAATTCAATAACCAAATTAACAATAATTGAATCCAATTAGTTTAATTTGATTGAATCCAATTAAATTAAAAATTTAAACTGATTTAATTTAAATTTTTGAATTGCTTTCAAACCGATGAAAACCCTAGTTAAGAAATTAGCACTCAGACACAGGTGTAGAAGTTTAAGCATTCCCCCATAATGCATGTGAGATAACATGCTTGTAGAGGCTACACACTATATAGTATAAATGCTTAGTGCTGCCTCATTAATGTAAAGACTATATAGTATATACATAAGGTCAAAGTTCAAAAAAGAGACAAATGTACTATTTTCTTTATTAGTACACAACTATAAATTTCATTTTATCTCACATTCTATCTAAGTTCTTTTTTTTCTCTCTCTTCCTTTTTCTATTGTTTAGAAGTAAATGAAAATTTATGATATTAAAAATTTAGACTTAAATTATGTTTAGGATTTATAATTAGCTTTGAACCATTTGATATCTTTCTGATTATAATTCAACTTTTATGAGAACAAAAATATTTTAATCAGATTTGACTTTTTTTTCACCTTGTAAGAGTGGGACAGATTTAGGGATCTAATTAAATAGGTTCTTAAACCGCTTGATTAAGGAATACTAGTTGTTGGTACTTGTGTTAACCATTATTGATACAAGGATATTTAATTAATAAGTTATCATTTTATGAATTATTAGTTAAACCACATAAATTTGTATTTTTTGTTTATTCTAATTAAATGCCATATTAATTGGTTGCATTGGGATAAGGTGTTGGTTCAATTACAAGAAAATATGTTTTCTAGATTTTCTTCTTTTGTTTTTCTTTTTGAATACTTTTCTATAAATAGGAGTGAAAATAGTTAAAATTTAGCCTTCAAATCCAACCTATCCCGTTATAGGTATTTTATAAAGGTATAGCCTAGTTTGCATAAAATTCTTATTTAATCTACGAGTTTGCTTTGTTATAAGAACTTTAAAAGGTTACTGGACCTATTATTGTTGGTCTAAAATAACTTTATTAATAATTATAATGTTATTATATTATTATAAAACCAAAGTTTTATATCAAATTCCAAGAAAAAAAATTCAAAAGTGATATTTAGAATTAGACTTAAATAAAAATATTATTTTTTATATGAATCTTAACATATTAATTGTTTATAATTTAAATACTAATGCTAAAATATTTGTTAAATATATAAAGTGATATTTAGTAAATGTTATTATAAGTTATAAACAAGGAAATGTAATAAAGCTCATATTTAAATTTTATTTAATTATTTTTATTTACTTAACTTTTGTTTAAAATAAAGTTTCTAAATACCTGAAAGCACACTATTAAATTAAAAATTTACAACTACTAAAAGTTTATTGATAATTTGTGTAGATATGATATTCTTATTTATTTTTAAAAACAATTATAACAATTACGTTTACTGTATAAAAAGTTATTTATACAAAAAAGTTGCAATATCTTAATATTAACGTTATTACTAGTGACTTCTCATTTCAGAATGTTTGAAAAAAAAAATTATTTCAATGTTAATTAATGTAAATTTTCTTGTAAGTGACAAAAAATAATTTTACACATAAAAAAGTATATTTTATGGGTGGTAGATAATATGATATCAATAAACTAAATGAAAAGTGAGATACGTATTCTTTTATATTTGTTTAAATTATATAAATAATAATAGTAGTAAAAAATTTAAAATATATTCGAAAATAAATCTACGCAACCATTGTGATAACTTTAAAAATATATAAGAAATAAAAAAAATATATACATGGATGGTATCATACATTTATAAGATAAAAAACTACGTTTAGATAACTTTCGATTAGATCTTATTAGTTCTCAAAATAAAATCTACAACGAGATCCAATCTATTTTTTTTTTCAGTTTTTCAATTTTCAGTTTATTCAAATTTTAATCAGTTTTTTCTATTTCAGTTTAATTTGATCAATTTATAATCACTCATAAAAATTTATGTTTATATTTTTTAATAATTTTATATAAGATAGCTTATCTATGATTTTATCCATTTTAATGTAAGCAATGTACTAGTAACAAGGGGTAAGTGCAAATAGTATATCTCTACATAAGCATTCTGTAGTCAATATTACGAGGCCCAATTTATTTAGACTTCTTTTTATAATAACAATTCTAAATTAGAATTACGAATAATAATAAATATAAACATAAGGATCATTTTAAACAAATTCCTTCTAACAATATGATTGCTATTTCTGTTAATATAATATAAGAAAATATATTATTTTTTCATGCTACAATATTTCACACATTTTTAAAGTTGTTTATTTTTTTTAAAGCATATAATCCTACTGAATTTGTTACTGGTCAAACCTTTCTCTCAACTATCAAATTAAATTTTTTTTATCTATATATTTAATCTTCTTAATTGCTTATCACTTTCAATCTATTATATCTTTTTTATCTCTAAATTGGATTTCAATAGATAACTTTTCAAGAATATATCAATAGTTAAATGCAGCTTTATCTTACAATTTAAATTGCGTAAATTTAAAATATAATAAAATAATTTTAAATTATTTAGAAACTAAACATTTATCCTATACAATATCTGCATATCCTATACACAACTTTTATTTCTCTCTCCTTAAATTTGTTCACTGCCATGCAAGAAAAAGATACTTAATTTTTTTTTTTTCACTCCTTTTCCACCCAACAATATATCTTTAAGGGAGTTTAAAGAGAAAATTATACATTATAAATTTTAAAAAATCGTTTTTAATATAAATTTTAAAATACTTCCTCCATCCAAAAGTGCTTGTTATGTTAATTTTTTACGAAAAATATGATCAACAGTAAATATACTAATTACTTAAAATAATTCCATTCTATTAGCAAGTACATTATTTTTACTTGACACAAATACAAACATTAACACATAATTTATTTGGGATAGTCAAAAATAATTATTTATATTTCAGAACGTCAATTAATTTTATTTTATTTTAAATTGGAACTATAATACTGTTATTCAACAATAACGGTAGAAAATTGCTTTACTGAGCAGTTCTATAAGCTATTTCCTATTTTTAAGGATAACAATAAAGTAACTTCTAAAGCATCAGTTTTTTAAATTTATATTTTAATATTTTCCGTGTGTGTTTGTTTTGTCTAATTCTCAAAATGTTTAACTAAATAATTAAATCAAACTTCAATTTCAATGTTTTCATAGTTCGTTTATAATCATAATTCTATGTGGATCTGAACTGAACTCATTAATAGTCCAAAGTCCAAACCGTGGAAATTTGAGTCACACAGCACAACCTTGGATCAAACAATTTCACCTGTGTCTCAAATCCCATAATTCAATCTACCCCATTGTTCTTATCAGTCTCAAGCTCGGATTTTGAGTGTAAAGATCTGTGCTTTGGCCATGGAGAACTCGGAGAAGGTGGTGGCTGTGATCATGGTGGGTGGGCCCACCAAAGGTATTTGAAATCTTTGCATGTATTCTGATCAAAGTTCGTGTCTTTTTCCAGTTTGGGATTTTGGAGTTCTCTTTGTTTCTTACATGGCTCTGTTAAATTGTGTCTGCAGGGACCAGATTTCGGCCTCTTTCCTTCAATATTCCCAAACCCCTTTTCCCTCTGGCTGGCCAGCCAATGGTTCACCATCCTATTTCTGGTTGCAAAAGGGTTTGCTTCTTTGCCTCACCTCAATTACCCTTCTCACTGTTTCTCATCAAATTGAAGGGAAAATAAATTAGAAGGACTTCAATGTCAATGTTGACTTGCATACCTGTTTGTGTATGTGTGTGTGTTTAAATACACATGGTCTCCGTTAGTTTAAACTCTAAAGTTCAAATGTGTGTGTATATGGTTTTGGTTGTGTGTGTGTGTGTATGGTTTAAACTCTAGACAAGAATCTATTGTTGTTATGCTGTCCATTTGGGTGTACTCAAATTTGATCAAATTGAGAATAAAAAGCCACAATGAACTCCAATTTCAATGTGTGTTTTCTACATTAGTCTAAAAATCAAATTTGATCAAATTGAGGGAAAAAAACTAGAAGGAACTTCAGTTTCAATGTTGACTTGCATACTTTTCTGTGTGTATAAATATACATGGTTTCCATTGGTTGAAAATTCAAATTGAAGATCAGCTTAAAAACTGATGAAAAGGAAAGGAGAGGGGGCATGTGAGTTAAAAGGTGTGAAGTGTTTTTACTTACTAGTGTTGTCTTCTACAGATACCCAATTTGGCTCAAATATATCTTATTGGATTCTATGAGGAGCGAGAATTTGCTCTATATGTCTCTTCAATCTCAAATGAGCTGAAATTACCAGTAAGGTGACTAGTGCATTAATATGCAGCTTTAATAAGAGAAAGTATGTTTGTTAACTTTGTTAAATTGTGGACCTGATCTTGGTTTGTTACTAATATCAATCTAGATATTTGAAAGAGGATAAGCCGCGTGGTTCAGCAGGTGGCCTTTACTACTTCAGGGATATTATTATGGAAGACAGTCCAGTTAGAATCACTGCTCTTCTCTGTTTTTACCATTTTGTGTTATATTGTTGATTAACTTTGGAATGATAAATGTGTAAGTTCTAACAGAGTGGCTACATATTTATTGCAGTCACATATTTTTCTGTTAAACTGTGATGTTTGCTGCAGTTTTCCACTACCAGCAATGCTTGGTAAGTATGTTGCTGTTAAACTGTGGTAGTTCTTCAGAAGTATGTCTCTGCTGAAATATTTCTTTTTTCTTTTTGCAGATGCTCATAAAAGATATGGTGGGATGGGAACAATGTTGGTGATCAAGGTTGGTGCATAAGATAATGGGTATATAATAGCACTTATTGTTCAAAAAAGTGGTAAAATCTCCCTATAAATAGAGGCAGACAGACTAAGGATTTAGAGATCAATGCTTTTTATATACACACAATTCCAGTAGAACATTATGGCATTGTTTGGTCCATATAACAACTTCACCTACAACCTAGTGGGAAAAGGGCTTCATTTTTGCTCTGTCTATGTGCTTTTCAAATACATTCAGATGATATATATGTATAAAGATCATTTCTGTGTTTCTTCACAAAACCACTTTCATTCTCTTTCTGGGGTTGTGGATATCTTGTGTAGGTTTCAGCTGAATCTGCTAACCAATTCGGTGAGTTGGTTGCTGATCCAACCACTAATGAGTTGCTGCATTATACTGAGAAACCTGAGACATTTGTGAGTATTCAGTTGGGTTTGTTTCTCTTAATTTTTTTACTAAGAAAAAAAAGCACAATCCAATTTGGATCTTGATTGGTATAATATGTGTGTGTGTGTGTGTGTTGATTATAGCTACACCTAAACAAAACTAATCACTGTGTAATTGCAGGTCAGCAATTTGATAAACTGTGGCGTGTACGTTTTCACCCCTGATATTTTTACTGCCATCGAAGATGTATATATTAATCGAGAAGGCAGAGGTTGGTCTCTTCAATCACCTTTTAAATAGTTTCAATCTTAAAAGACTTGTTGCATGAATTGATTCTCTGAAACATAAGATTTAACTTCAACCTTTAGAATTTTAACTAACGAGTGTTGCATGGAAGTGGTATATGTTATGAACCAAGAAGGCATAGGATTATCTCTGTTAATTGCAGCTTAGAAAGCTTCAATCATAAAAGGCTTGTGTTTCATTAATTGATTCCTGATACAGAAGATTTAACTTGGCTCTGACCTTCAGAAATTTAAACAAGTTTATATAAACAGGACTATACAAAATTTGTTTACTTTGTTTGCTATTTGCAGTAAGGCTGCACCATTGGAAATTGACTTGATTTATTGACACCTTTGCAGCTAATATACGCCGTCTCTCCAGCTTTGAAACACTCCAATCTGCCACAAGGTTGATTAATTACCACTATTTGTTGTTTCATTTTGAAAAGAATTCAAAACTATTTTTTGCATGGATATTGGTTCAGATGTGAGTTAAATGTGAAAGAGTCTAAACTTGACTACAATTTTCTCTTTTAGGGATTAAATTAGTCTTACTCAGAGTAATACTAATAGTTAACCCTCATTGCTTTTCTTCCTCTACTTATCAAATTGGTTCCAAAGGATTCACCCTTTTTGTTGCACATCTTTTCTTCTTTGAAAACTACAATATCTTCAGAGGCTCATGGACGCATTTTCCTTCCAGGACTATTCCTGTAGATTTTGTAAGACTGGATCAAGATATACTATCACCTCTAGCTGGGAAGAAGCAATTATATACATATGAGACAATGGATTTCTGGGAGCAAATTAAAACTCCAGGGTAGGGTTGCATTGTATCTTAACACTGTCTCAAGATTTAATATTGGACCATTGTTAGGTTTAACTTATAGTACACACTTCCACGTACAGAATGTCATTGAAATGCTCAGAATTGTACCTTGCCCAATTCCGGTATACTTCACCTGATCTTTTGGCCAGTGGAGATGGTAATAAGAGTGCTACAGTTTCTGGTGATGTATATATTCACCCCTCTGCAAAAGTTCATCCTTCCGCAAAGGTAACTGTTCCATTGCCTTCTCAAAATTATACATACTTTACCTTTGTAGACAAAAATTAAATTAGTTGTAGTAGTATAACAAAAGTCCTATAAAGCCATTACTTTTTTTTGTGGGACTTAGGTCTCATACCTTGCAATTGGATCTAGAACAAATACTTGGCATGAAATATAAAGTAAGTTTTTGTTCTCTTTCTTGAACAGATTGGTCCCAATGTTTCTATCTCAGCAAACGTTCGTGTCGGTGCTGGCGTCAGGTTAAGCGGTTGTATCATCTTGGATGATGTTGAAATTAAGGTGAGGAACTGAAAGGTTAGATGTGTATAAGTATTTACAGTGTATAAGCAAATGTGGTTGTTCTCCTGACAGGAAAATGCTTTTGTCACAAACTCAATTATTGGATGGAAGTCATCACTTGGAAGATGGTCACATGTGCAGGCAAGTTCACTAAATTTTTAATTAAACTGGTGCAAATGCTAATAGAGAAATTTTAAACAAAAGGAAAAGTTTCATTCACCAACATGTCTGAGACAATTGGAAATTTAATGATTACAACCACTCTTGCTTACTGTGGCTCACCTATAGTGAATTGAATGATTCAGGCTGATGGTAACTACGATGCAAGACTTGGCACAACCATCCTAGGTACAAATTCCTGCCTACTTAATTGCCTTTTGTTTATGAAGAAAACTGATATAGAGCTATCTAGGTACTTTTGGTGATGTTCTTCAGTTAAACATATAAAAGTTTTACTTTATTAATCTGTGTTGATCTTAATGAAAACTTCCATTTTGCAAATTACCGAGGTAAAACTCTAATTTGGATTAGAAAACAATGCCAAAAGTATTTAAATAACTATATCCTATAAACACCCTTTCAGTTGTGACATTTTTCCTTTTCTCCTTTGTGATAATGATCATTTAGGGGAAGCTGTAACTGTTGAAGATGAAGTGGTAGTGTTCAACTGCATTGTTCTTCCCAATAAGACTCTCAATGTCAGTGTGCAAGAAGAAATCATCTTGTAACCTGAAGAAGTGAGTTTTACTGGTTACTCAAAAAAAAAGAGGCTTGGAGCATTTTGGTTTTACCAGTTCTTTCTCCAACTTGTTTGATCTAGGAATGCAAGTTTAGATACAACATACAAGAAGTGTATGGAATTTTGGCTTAATTATGGAGTTATGTACATTACAATATATTTTTTTCCCTTCCTTATTTTATGTACACAAATAGACCTATGTGCAAATCACACTTCAAACTTGAATCTTGTACGAGAGCATGTAACCACAAAATATCTGAACTACTTTTTTTAGGTGAAATCAAAGCCTAAATGCTTGCACTGTTACATCAATCCAGTGCAAATATTAGACTGAAGCAAACAGTTAGTGCATGTTTGACTTAAACTTTACAAAGTTTGGATTAAACTTAAGTTTGCAAAAGCAACTCATGTTGTTTCTATAAAATTGAGGTTTTGAGTAAAAATTTTGATGTAGAAATGTAGTTTTGAAGGTAACCAAACATGTCATAAACTGAATTTACTTTGGAACACATCAAACAGAATACTAAGCACGGTCTTAATTGGTTTAGTTTCATATCTTGATTAAATTTACAGTTATACCTGGTAAGTTCAGCAAATGGTAATTACCGAAACCAACAAATCATCACAACCTTTCGAGAAGCATAAAATTTGAAAGCATTCTCAATCCTATAAGGTGCAATTTTATTATAGTTCATTGACACAAACATCTAAAATATAGACAAGAATCTGGTGATATAACAAGATGATAATTGCTTCCTCAACACCTATATTTTCTTTTGTGCACCTTTTTTTTATGTAATGAAAAAAAAATGATTTTTTTCAAATCCTCATTCTAGAAAATTATTTCTGAAATGTATTAAAAAACTTTCAAACTATTCGGAAAAAATATATTATTGTTGGGAAAATAATTAATGACAGTCACACCCTTTGTTGCATACAACTTTTATCATTTTTATAGTTTTTATTACAGAAATATTTATATTCAATTTTCTTTTTAAATAAAACATTTAAATATCGTTTATTTTCTAATAGGGTTTTTTTTATCATCTTTCAATTTAAGAAGTATAAACAATTATATTTACAAGACTTTGTTATCTTCTTTTAGTATTACATGATTTTATAGATGAATGATTTGGGAATTAAAAAAATATTTATTAATCTCTTAATTGTGAATACCTTATAAATAATTAATAGTTTAAGATTTTCAACACAAACAAATATTCTCTCTTATCATCTTTCGTGACACTTTTTACATATGCTCTTTTAAGCCTAAATAATACATTATTCATTTTTGTTTTTGAGTGCCTAATAAATTATTTTTTTCAAATTAAGTATCTAATAAATTATAAAACTTGTTTTAGGTTTCTAACAATATTTATTTCTATTTTGTTTCCAATATTATGTGTCTCTTTTAACTAATCATTGAATTAAATATTTATAAATTTTTGTTTCGGTCCCTTAACTTGTCATTCTATAAAAACCGGTATGTATAATTTATTAGGTAGCCAAAGAAAACTATTAGGTACTGAAATTAAAAATCGATTACATATTAGGAACTTTAAACTTGTTAATTCTTTCTTTTCATTTCTTTTATACTTTTCTCTTTTAACTTTTGGAAGATAGATTTATGATGTTCCTATCTGTTGGCTAAAATATATGTGTATCCAAACATGTTGCTACATAAATATTTAAAAAAATAATATTAGATTTGATCACATCTATGTAAAAAGATTTAGTACAATACTATGATTAATTTTTTTTTAAAAAAAAGTTATAGGCTATTATCATATTGGTGAAACTTGGTCTTATGTGTTGGTGGAGACTTACCTATAAGAGTCTTTTGTTTTTGTAACAGGAATGTTCCAGTGTCTTGTGGGCTAGTATTATCTGTTTTTTTTTTTTTTCTGTTTTTAGTTCATTATAATACAACATCTCTCAACTCGTCAAATAAGTCTAGTTCAATTAGTTGAACAGAATGAATGAGTTTGTATAAACTTCTTGTGTTTATTACTCTGATAAAAGATTTCAAGAATGGCAAAGGTAACTCTCTTTCCAACATGGGAATCAATGTTTTTGCTGATTCACCAAACACTTAAAAGCAACAAACTACTTAAGCCAAACCTATCATTTGCATGTATGATGCATTTTGCCTTATTTTTTACCCAAACATACTAAAAAACCAAACTCAATACCAATATCATAAAATACTAATTAAGAACACCAAAATGAAAAAAAATAATAATAAACCTAAAATATATTAGCATACCCTACCATACTTGTTAATGCAGCGTAACATTCAATAAAAACTTTCTATTATTGATTCCTAGACCAACACCAGATAACAAGACCTAACAAACAAGTACTCAGTAGACTTTCAAAATCTGTTCCTTAATGGCCATTTCATCTTTTTGCCAAATTATTTAAATAGTTGTGAAGGATAATAAGTATGCTTTTGCAAATTGTTGAGCTCAAGTCCAAAAAAGATTACACTCTCCCCAGCACAGAGGTATAAATCTGTACATGTACCTAGTCTGTTAGAGACATGTTATACAATAACATAAGTGGACAAAGCAAAACTCATCTTTCAAGTCCATGAAAAAGGTAAACAAATGCTACAGCAAAGCACAAAACAGACAAGGAGCCGCAGATACTACAATCTCTCATTCATGTTATCATAACAGCACTCTACAAAAGTCCACTGTCACGCTTCTTCAACCAATGTAGCTCCTCCTCTTTGCTTGGACATTCTCTTACCTGCACCAGTGAGAAACCAGTCCAAGAATAATCCATCCCTACCATCAACGGTGCAGTGCAGTTAAAAAATTCAGCAAAAATTCATTTTAAATGAGTCCAAGAATTCTCTGTGGTTCAGCTTAAATCAGAAGCAGCCACTTAGCAATGAGTCCTCTATTGTGGCTTCAATTCCAACTTGTAAGCTTGTATTTCCATTGGAGATATGGCTACATGCCCCTCTTGTGCAAGATCTCCAAATTGCTCTGAGAATCCCATTACTTCAGGGTCTTCATGCAAGAGATTCAAGGAAGTTAGTTTGGCTTTTGAGACTGTAAACTCCTGGAACATGCTGAACAGATTCACAGTCACATCACCCATACTAGTGCATTGTGATCTTCCCTTCCTGCAGTATGAAGAATCCCAATGTCTTCTGTGCAAAATTAGAGCGAATCTAGGACCTTCAGGTGGTTGCTGCAAGAACTTTAAAGGCTTGGGAACCTTAAAGTTCACTATGTGCAAGTCACACGGCAAGGGAGCAGCAAGAGGAGAAAAGGATCTAGGTGGTGGCTTAGCAGACTTTTCCTGTGGTTTCTTGGAAACAAATGCATGTAATGGATAGTTCAGATGAGAACCAACACAGTGAGATAAAAGAGAAGGGCTGTAAGGAAATGGGGTGGAAGCCAAATTTGATGTGGCAGAAACATTGGTTTCCATGGTTAGGTGGAAGACAACATTCATCACACGGTTATCCATCACTCCTTGTCCCAGACCACGACCATCATCTCTCACCAACCTACGATCAAGCATGATCTCTAGCCATCCATTTTTAAGGCTTGCCACACCTAATGATTGCCGGGAATGGACCGAAAACCGATGACCGTTTGATCCCTGTAGGAATGCAAGAGAGGGCAGGGGGTAGTAGTTGCCTTGCAGAGGAATCTTATCGTAGGTTTCTCTTCTGCTCATCTGAAATCCATTTAAATCTGAATAAAAAATCTTCTTGTTATCAATATCTGTTTTATATCTAACTATCAGTTCCTTATCATTGAAATCATGGCCAAGAAGCTCAACATGATATTCCTTTTCAATGACAAATCCTTGGACTGTACTCTCTCCACTATATATTCTGGTGCTATGAGAAATGGGGGCTTTCTCCCAAGTTGTCCTTGGATAAGAGTATACTTCCTGAATCAAAGGGCCCTCTGAGACCAGCAATTGCCCACCTTCTTCAATGATGGGCTGGGCATCACCATGGGGCTTGAACAAGTATGCCCCACCAGAACTAGAATACAAACCAATTTCCTCTTTTACAGTATTTGGGGAACTATTTTTTGAGATTATCTTCTGTAACAAACCATACTTTACATCAAAGGTTAGTTTTTGATGCTGATTCTCAATTTCAGCCACATCAGTCTCTATTTTCACACAAGAATAGGGTGTAGGACAGGCAATGGAGTTAGACTTAGAGAAGATTTTCAACTTTGCAGGCTTGGCCTTTTCACACTCATCAAAACCATTGGAAATATAATAAGTTTCCAATCCCAGAGGAGGAACAGAAACTTCCCAGTAAAGTCGATGCTTCCCAGTAAAGATCTTGCTATTATGATGCTGCAGCTCAGGCAAAATTTGGCTCTGAACACAACTCCAGTTAGAATCAACAACAGTAACATCAGGACTGTCGACAACCATCATCACAACTTCTTCTCTAGTTTGCTCCAAAGGATTAAAAAAGACCACTGATTGGTAAGAACCGTCATGAACACCGATCACTTTATGCAATGGTTGAGCATCATATTTGGATCTCACTATTGCTGGCTCAAACTGGGAAGGACTGTGATCTAATTTGTCATAGCGGATTCCAAGAAGAGCCTCAACTGCCTTGGACATAAAAATCTGCAAGTCCAGTAAAGAAGTATGCATGCGCATTCCATAGTCCATAACTACGTGATCTTTTGCAGTACCAGTTACCCCATCATGATGCTGAAAAAGGGCCAAGTTCCTTCTAGCAGCTGTCAACTTATAGGAAAACCCCATCGCCAACTTTTCGCAGTGTGATCTCCGACAGCAGCCAAGTATTAGAGCTACCATCATTTCGGTGGCACGAAGCGTCTGTTCTAGTACCCTATCAACAGCCTTGAAGAAGGGTCGTGAAACATAATAACCACTCCAGTAGTCTTGTTGCCGATCAGAATAAGTGAAAAAGTCACCTGATAAAGAAGGAAAACCTTCAACTAAACCAGATCCTATTTCACCAGGAAATGTGTAATTTATTCTCTCTGCCTCCTCGCGCAGCGTTACAAAGTAGTCTTCCAAAGTACCAAACTTTGCCTCTGCATTCAAACTGGGGTTTGAATTGATATAATCAAACAGCATTTGGTAATTTCTGAATTGGGCTTCTGCTTCTTCGACATTAATATACCGAAAATCATCTCCAAGAGGAACAAGAAGTGTATTGGTTCGGTACAAAGTTGACTTTTTCTTGTATTGATCCAGCAATTTAAGAGCTCTTTCCTGAACATTTTCCTGAGTGGTCTCCACAGGATATTGCCCCCATGGGCATTGTTCATAAACAAAACCCTGCATGCGTGCAAAATCAAACTGACAACAAATAGCTGGTTCTGGGCCACATGTATGAGGTATATCATATGAATAAAAGGGCATCATGTGGACAAATATATCGGTGGTTTCATCTATATCCCAGCTTTGGCGCCATATGTATTCTAAATTTTTATGCCACGCAAGCTCCTTCTTCAGCTCATAATGGGTTCTCTGGATAAGCATATTGTCAAAACCCATGCGACGGAGAAGATATGCCATGGTAGATGAGTAGCCAAATGGATCTATAGCCCAAGAATTTTTTGGAACAAAACCAATGGTGTCATTCAACCACATATTTCCCTCTGCTATCTGTTACATAATTGTCCAAAGATTAAGCACAAACAAAAATAATAGCTAGAGTAAAAAGATCATAGTTTGATATTCACATGAAATCACAAAAACATGGACAAGCTGAAACAAGGAAACCAAATTTTCTCTTCTAATGAATGAATGCCAAGCGCACCGCTGCCCATACTTGAGAATGCAGTCCAATAATAATTAGTGCGGCTGTATAAGAAAAGGAATGCTCTCTAGCGATTTATAGTATACAAAGTACCCTAGGCTTTATGTGTTGTTGAAACTTATTTGACATCACTATTTGCGAGCACCAACTTGATGCCTGAGATAATAATTATAATAAACTAAATTCATAAAATACAGCTCATATAACAGAATATTGCACGTAAAAATAAACGTGTTTAGTTATATATATGACATACTTTTGCATCAATCTACATGGCACATTATAAGACCTGATTAAGTTACCTACAAAATGAGCAAAACAATGATTTTAAATTTTGATTACCGCTATATTATTAGGTACATGATAAAATGCATTCCGACCAATTAAGTAGAAGTTCTAGTTTTAAAATAATAACATTACAAAACACATACAATCTTTACAAGAACAAATCACCTTTAAGACAAAATAGGTCACAACTTTACATTCATATAACCAGTCAGTTTTTTAAGTAAATTTACTGAATAACTGAAAAGGCCTAGAAGCAATTACATCCATCAGCATGACAGCCAAATACCATGTACAATGATGCACTACAACAGGCAAACCTAAACATAATTGGACTGCCCTTTCCTCTTAATTAATTATCAACCACAAAAAAAGTATAGCAAAGCAACTAAGAAATAACTAATATATACAATTGCAAGAATAGACAAAACTTTCGGCATACCTGTTCAATTATAGCAAAATAATGGGAATTGGCCTGCAGGAATGAGAAAACCGTTAAAAGGTCAATCTTCCATAAACAATAAGGCTACCTGTAATCATCTTTGTTTAGAGGAATTTCCATTTGGACATAAATTATTCCATAGTAATGTATGTTCCTAGAGCATAAACTTCGTTAAAAGGAGAGCAAACATGAAGGTCCTTAAATTCTAAAAACTTAAACAACAAAACAATATGATGAAAAACATCACAAAACCTACCTTCCACAAATTCTCAAGTCATAATAATTACCTCAACAGGAATGAAGTATCAACGTATATGCTATTCACTGTAAACAAGAAAAGTATCAGAATCAACGTAATATTACCTCATCATTCATCACCCAGCCGCCTCCAACAATTTCTAACTGTCCATTTTTCACCAAATTGATGAAGGATTCCTTCATCTCATCGGATGCATCCCTCCACCATCTCTCTAAGTATGACATTTCCTCCCATATGAACTTCCGGCGAGAATCCTACATACCCGGATCATCCAGTCAATATCATAGCACAACTTTTTCTAAAACACAAGAATAAAATAAAAACAGCTACCTATGGAACTGAAAGGTTTATAAGTTCCATTTCATTGAGGTTTATATTCTCCTGCACTACATTCTAACATGCAAATGTTATCAAATTAAAAAAAAAAAAAATTACTTTCAAGGTCTACCACTTTTGTTATCATATACACCACCCAGTGCATAATCTGCAGTTTCAAAGCAGGCAAATTAACTCTTCAACCCAGCAACACAAATTTACTCAACTACTCTGTTGTTCATTCTAGTGGGGTTCTTGTTAACTTAATCACTTGTATCATCTAAATAAACATTTAAATAACACTACTAAAGTCTTTAATTTCAACACACCAAAAATTGTACCATATAACCTCCTCCAGTTTCACTCACAACATAAGTCACAACCCACTAACACAAAATCCACTCAATGGCAAATCACTCAACAAATAAACTAAAGCTATCCACACACACGCACCTCACATCACTTCTCATGAACCAAATACAAACCTTAACCAACTGCAGTCACCCACATAAAGAGTTTAACAATCATGTTTTTTTAACCAAAAATATTTTATATTGTAAACTAATCAGAAATCATCCTTAGTATGACTTTCAAATTCACTCTGTCATGAAAATCAACAGACCTGTCAAACATGACAATCTGTAAAGTGTCAACAAGCTTATTTCCCCAGACACTACATAGACAATTCACTCCATTATGAAACTAAACAAACTTGTCAAACACAACTATTTGTAACTGAATGACAATGTATACACAGTTAACAAACCTATCATACATGATGATCTCAGTTAAGTCGTCGACATAAAAACTCTTTACACTGTCACTAAATAGCTTACTCTATTTGTACAAATCAATAAAGCCAGCTTGTAAATGAAAGACAGTGTATACAGGATCAATACGAATACTCCTGAATTTTAGTCAAATTTCTCTCCATACCCCTCCCTTTTATAACCCAACACAAACTTCCATAAATTGTTTATAAAACGTTACACTTACACACACCTTTTGATATTTGAAAAACATTATAACTTAAATGAATCATTTATAACTCAAAAAACATAAATTCCAAACCCCATAAAAAGCAAGGATGAGATATGACTTGACCTTGGTCAGTGTTTGCACAATGGTATCAAGTATGTGTCTTGATTGCCTATCATAGTACTCCTCCACAGTGAGCTTCCACCCAGGATCGTTGTGCGAGTGGGGCACCACGAACACCTTCAGCTTCTCCGCGTCCCACTCGTTCCCCCGGTACGTCACGCTCCACCCCTGCTTCCACGCGCCGCCGTCAACATCCAGAAACTCAATCTTGTCGTAGAGCGCCTTGGTGGTGATGTCAACAGGGCCGGCGCCGGCGAGCGCACTGGCGTTGAAGACGGTGGGAAGGGGCCTCCGTCCAAAGGCCTTCCTGGCGCGTGAGGAGCGCGTGCGGAAGTGGGTCGCAATGGGTTTGGGAACTCCGAATCGGAGGAGGATGAGGAGGAACAGGGAGAGCGAGACAACGAGGCCAATGGTGAAGAAATTCGAAAAGATGAAGTCTTTGAGCAACGCGCGTCGTCTTCCCTTTCTGGGTGCCTTTGATTTGGGGTTGGAAGATGGGAGGATCGAGGAGGCCCGTGATGTTCCGCGGCGAGAGGAGAAGGGCATGTTTGGGATGGTGAATTGGAAACTGGGTTGTGCAAAAAACGAGGTTTTGTTTTGGTTTTGGTGGCGATCTGTGAGAAAACAATGAAGGAAGAAGGGTTTGGAATGAAAGGAATTCAAATCATGGGAGTTCTCGACCTGGGACTGTGTTTTTTGGGTTGTGTCTGTGTTGTGGAGTGAAGTGTGTGGAAATGGAAATGGAAATGGAAATGGTATTCATAGAATATTTTGATGGGCACTTTGGAATTGTCAATGTGTTCTAGTTTGGAAGGTGCCGATGTTGTGCTATGTTGTGTTCTGCTGCAAGACTTTGGGAAGTTTGCCAAACTATGCAGTCTGATCGTGAACAAACAAATAATAAAATTTAAGACCTAAGATTAAGAAAAATCTCTAAGAAAACTCTCTCCTTTTGAAAAAAATTATCTCAAATAACTTTTGTTCAAGAATGGCAAATAAACATAGTTTGGTTTAAGATAGTTGTTCTAACTTCCGAGGAGACCAGCTTTTTATCTCTCTTATCTTTAATAAAATAACTTACAATATGTTTTGAATTACAATTTATTTTTAATATATAATTTATTAGTTTCTTAAACTTTTAATATGTTTTGTCAAATTTCTCTAACACAGAAACGAAAGGTAAGAAGAAAAGAATTATAAGTCTTTTAACATATTTTTGGTTTCTAGTGTTTTAAGAAAAATCACAAGATTTTTTTAAGATAACTCGGATAGATGGATCTAGATGCAAAGTCTAGTCAATACAAAGAATGAAAGAAAGATATCACATCCTACTCTTCATGAAGTCTTCTTTTACACGCACAAGGAAATATTTTCATTGAGAAATATATTTCCTATTCTAATTTCTTAATCAATGCATGAGAGACCTTTTAATGTAAAACAAAAAAGGGTTTGTCTTATTAGAGGGTTAAAAATAAATACATGGTGAATTCTCACTATATCTAAAGGGTATACTGTTCCAAGATGTTTTTGCTTTCCTTTTCTTCTGCTCCAAATATATGATTCTTTATTCTATATATA
>Ga0099825_1003508_pt1 | contig 20856 bp, 7 predicted proteins | sample SiratroredBW_FD_76838 | JGI IMG/M metagenome (GOLD analysis project Ga0099825, IMG submission 76838) | Root nodule microbial communities of legume samples collected from California, USA - Siratro red BW | ecosystem: Host-associated > Plants > Roots > Nodule | place: USA: California | collected... | reverse complement strand
TGATTATGTTTAGGATAATGTATACTAGTATGTTGTAGTGTAACATAAAGTTTTGACCATTGCAATGTAATTTAGTTTCTTCCAATCTTTTATAACATATGTACATTTGAAATATGTAATGTGCCTAAAAATATATATAAGAATGGAAATATATGTAGGTTTTGGGCAGCAGCACGAATAGTTGCAGCATTTAAAAAAAAAAATAGCTTAAGCTACGGCGGCTAAGGTCATCACTGCCTTTGTAAACAACACCTATTAAGGCGGTTGTAACCAGGAACCACCTTAATAGGGGTCTACAACGGCGGTTGTAGTGTTTAACCGCCGTTGTAGACACGTATTAAGGCAGTTTCTGGTTACAACCGCCTTAATAGGTGTTGTTTACAATTTTAAAGTGTCATTTCTGCCATTGCGAAGGATTTTTTACAGCGTTTGTTGACGAATCGCCTTGGTATGTATCATATACGACGGCGGTTATTTAACTGCCTTCGTATATGACGTACTTTTTATGATGGTAGAAATGACGGCGGTGGCGGAACCGCCTTCGTAGGCCCTCCAAAACCGCTGTTAAATGATCTTTTTCCACTAGTGTATGCTAGTATAGATTAGTACATTAATAAGAGAGTGAAAAGGACAATACACTATTTGAACATTTTTTTCTCTGATTTGAATCAAAAAGTAAATAATGAGAAATTAAAATTGAATTGGAAAATATATTCAAATAATTGAACCCTCTGACCCTACAAATATTGAAACTAAGAAAATCCATTAAAGAACCATTTCCTAAGTAGCATAAAGATGCCAAATGGACTATTCTGCATACTAAAATCTGACTACAATATCTTGGAAAGGACAAAGATTGTTTGGGAATAATACAACTAAAGCATGGACTGACTGTTGATAGAGTTTATACAGGGTCATTTATGACTTCTCTTGATATGGCAGGTTTGTTACCATTGCCACTGAAGACCAACTCTTCTTTGTGATTCATTAAGCAATTCTGATAAGCTTTATTTCATTTTTTTTCTAGATTTCTCAATTTCTATCATGAAGGCCGATCATGCTATTCTTCAACTATTAGATTCTGGGTATTTTATTACTTTTATGTATTTGTTCAATTTTAGAATCAACTTGATGATGAGGATGAAATTTTGATTTTGGGTCTTGTATTTGTTTTTTATATATTTAATTTCAGGATCAACTTGATGATGATGATGATGAAATATGACCATAGTTAATTGCTTTAACAAATTGAGAAGGAGGAGGAGGATGTCATATAGAAGAGAAGAAGAAAATAGATGAAATAACTTTGAAATTTTCTTTGAATGGTGTTATTAATTATTTTGAATTTTAGTTAAGAAAGAATGTTTTATGTATGTAACTAAACAAAATCAAACTACATTTTCAAATATATGTTTCTTACTATCCTTATTTTGTTTTTATTTATATAATTATTTATTCAATTAGTATGTTTATATTATTTATTTAAAAATATTATATTTATATCCTCCGATTTTTAAATATTATAAATAAATAAATAATTAAAATTTAAAACTAATTATAAATTTGAAATAAATTAATTTGAATAGTTAAACAATATAAACAAATGAATGATTGAACTTTAAAAGCTATTATAAATGTAAAATAAATATACAATTTGAATAGTTAAGCAAAGCGAACAAATAAGTAGATATGGTTTAAATAATAAACAACAGGTAAATGAACGTGACATAAATAATAGACAATAGATAAATAAACGTTGCCTAAACAATAGACAATAGATAAATAAATGTGACTTAAACTATAGACAATAGATAAATAAATGTGGCCTAAACAATAGGAAAAGTGTGGTCTAAACAATAGGCAACAATTAAATAAGGATGGTCTAAATAACAGATAGCAGGTAAATAAGTATGACCTAAACAATAGACAACATTTTATAAAACGTTGTCTAAACAATATGCAACATCTCAAAAAGTGTAGCCTCGGTAAAAGTGTTGCCTAAAAGTTGTTTGAAAAGCGTTGCCTAATGTAGTATTATAGACAACGATTTTACAAAAAATATTGCCTTAGAGAAAAAATCGTTGCCTATAGTCTACGGCAGCAGACACATACTCTATAGCTGAAAAAGCGTTGCCAAAGTGTTGACTAAGATTTAGGCAACAGTTTTTTAACTTAAGACAACCCTTTTAAACTGTTTTCTAAAGCCAAAATTAATATAGTGACAATTTCAACTATAATACCAATACCAATCTAGTTACAAGATAGAACAGTAAGATGAAAATTTAATATATTGACACGTTCAAAAGATAAAATTAAAAGTTTTCTATTGATATCATTAATCTATTAGAAATTTCCAATAAGACTAATGACCAACGTAATCAAATATATCTTTAGAAGAATAGATTTTTTTTTTCATCTTGGTTTTAGAAGGTGTTTAACATAAGCCTAGATTTTAGGTTTTTATTTTAATATTTGAAGTTAAAAATGTTTACTATTTTTTTTTTATGTTTAGTTTGCTTTCTTAAAATTATTCTTGGAAACAATATTTTTCAAGAGTGTTTCTTTTGCTATGTTTTACACCAATCTATTCTTACAAGTAGAGAAGCAAATCTTAACGATTATCACTCGGAAAATTCTAAAAATTATATATGTTAAAGAATTTTATATTCATTGTCTAATAATGTGTGCAAAAAACACCTTTCAATTATTTTAAATTATTATAAACACGTAAAACCTTTACAATTCAGGTAAGTCATTATTAATTTAAATTAATTATTTCAAATGCAAAGTATAGTTGTATACCTTATAAATATCTAGAAGTATCTTACAACTTTTATTTCAATTAATCACACTTAAATTAATGTTTTATTTGGTTTCTAATATTTTTAAAATAAAAATCAAATTTTATTCTTATCATTGAGAGTCTCATTTAATATTAAGACAGAGTCTTATTTAATATCAAGATCTTAAATTTTGTATCGTGTTAATATATTTTAATGAAAATGTTTTATAAGATTCAGTCTTAAATTTATAACATTGGTATGGTATTATGATGATGTCTTTAGTAAATCTTCAATTTTATTCTGAGTTTATTTGTATTGGAAATCTTTTATTTATCATTATTAATGAAAAATACCTACATTGGAAGTGAAGCATATAACAAGAAGAAAAATGTGTATGTTATCTTCTTTTTGAGATTTTTTATTGTTAAAGACAATCTAGAACAAAATACAATTAGCCTATTTTGAGAATTTTCTGTTAAAAATTTCCACTTTGGTCTCTATAGAAGGTGTTGTGTTCCAAATTAGATTAGAGCTCAAACTAATTTGCTTGATATGCTTTAGAAGAATAATTATAATGAGTATCCAAAAACTCTCTTGTTCTTGTTCTCCCACCTTTACTTTTGAGTACAAAATCCTTTTCTGTATTTTGAAGCACATCTAACCACCATTGCCAGAAACCTCTTCAAGGTGTAATGCTTTAGCTTTGTGTGAAGAGCATTAACATGCTTGTAATCAGAGTGTTAGAAATTACAATGTTTTCTACCGACACAAACATGCTGCCAAACAAGCACATTAAAAAGGAATAATATATTACTAGCAATCACAACTTCCAACAATCATAGATTTCTAACCATGACCAAATCTAAAATGAAAACTAAAAATAAGAGTTATTTTTAGTTTAGTGTTTACACACATTGGTTTGTGTGTGTTTGTTTATATATTGGCTTCAAGTATAGTTATGGGATAGAAAAGGAAAAAAATGCATTAGATCCTTATAAAGTGCTTACTACCAAGTTACATCTTCAAGAAGCATCTAATCTCCTTCATTATCGTCCTCAACAATAGTATATTCTCCACTTTAAACCAATAAACTTGTATGAGCTTTCTCTTTCCCGTTCTCTTCTTCCTTGTTTTGAATTTCACAAGCACAAGAATCTTTTTGGCTAGAACAACAATGAGAAGAGGTAATATGAGATAATTTCATTTGTGCAACAAGTTTCATTATCACAAAATAATGAAAAAAATATGAGACTTAATTGGTATAAGAGACCACTTAGAAACTTAATTTAAAAAAAAAAAAAAAACTTGTAAACGATTGATAAAAGTTAATGTCTATTCGATTGTGGTTATGAAGATTTAGATTTAGGCTTTGGTTAGATTAGCATCTTGTAAGATCTTTTTTGCTTCACATACAAATTTATTTTTCATGGAAAAGCAAAATTAGAAAGCTTCCAACCAAGTTAGTTGAGATAAAAAAATTTATCCAAATGAACTCTTTTCCTTAAGAGTTAAATTGTTGAATTATCATAGTCAAGAGAACCACAAACTTTTCTTTAAATTCAATAACATATTTACTAGTTGGTCAAAAGATGTAGCTAACATAAAAGTAATGATTTACTTTCACTCTCAAAAAGAAATCTCCATATTCAAACAAAATGTGTCGACAACAAATGTGATTAAATTGACCACATGAACACAATTATACAACTAAAAGGCCAAGAGTGATACCTGCAAGGAGATCTATAAAGAGCTCATCAACAATATTAACAATAGAGGAAAGTTTTCATAAATCTCATAAGCATTGATGTCAAATTTTCCACGGACACCATCCATATTAATCTTCACAAACAAGACTTTGTCATAGTTATGAGTAGATTTTTTGCTAGCAATGTAGTCCAGAACAACACATGTTGACATTGCTAGGCCCAGTAGGCAACTTAGAAGAGCTTTCACTCACAATGATCTTCCTAAAGGAAGGAATCAGAGGCTAATCGATTACAGGACCTGAAGGAGTTATGCTTTTAGTGGGCTCATACACAAAAAAAGTTAACCATGAACAATTAAAAGTCAGAAACATTATAGTATCATCACAAATAATAAAGCAGTTGTTAAATTTCTAGTCTAAGTGCTTCTAATTATTCTATAAAACAGACTAAAATCTTTTTTAATTAGAATTTTTTGTTAGAATCTATGATTGTGTTAACCTTAGGAATATTTGGTATTAGTTTAAATCTTGGTTTTTTTTAAGCATAATCTCCATGAACAAAACTATGCAATAGAGTATTGTTCTCCAGATGAGTGTTTTCATCATGTGATAGAATCCAAAAGAAAACAAGGAACTTCCAACCATCTAGTTCATAATAAAATATATATTAAGCAATATAAATCTCTAACTATGATGGATAAGCAATAACAAGATGGTTATAATATAACATGGAATTCTTGCAAAAATTAACTTTTACAAAAAAATATAAGTGTTTGTTAGTGAAAAGTCTAAACACTCATTATTTTTTTATTAAGTACTTAAATATAGCAAAGCATAAAATATGGTCATACATTTTCTGTAAAATGATTGTTTCGTTCGTACAACAGGTCATGAATGACATAAGTGTTTCATCTATTAAAGGATACAACATTGTTCAGTCTTATTTTTACGTCTAATAAGGCATCAATACACTCAGAGGATACACACATAGTTTAAGTTAACTTCGTACTTCTCAAATATCTATGCACTTATTCTATGTTGCAGTAAATGTCTGTTGCTTTCTTTTGCCAAAGAGATTCATGCAAACACAAGTCATATCAAGTGATCTCTTGAATAGAGAAAACTAAAGTTGTTTTCTTCAACAACAACCTGACGTAAGCGTTATTCAACTTTGGCCTAGTTATCTGCTCAGTATGGTGTACACTTTTAGCATAGTTTGATATAAAAGGCTATGCTATATGAGGAGATAAGTACTACCGGCTATCCATGATGTTGCACAAAAAGGAAAGAACATTTAAAGCTGCATGGAACACATTTAATGCATCAAGCTCATTAGATGTATAAAGGATATACAAGTGAGTTGAAGCTACTTAACAATGAGAAATAGATTTGCAACTACTACCTTTGTTCAGTGCTTATATAAAAGTAACTATCAAGAAGAAGATTGTAGGAAAAGAGGTTGCATTGCGCTAAAATGTTACTTAGATTTTTCGTGCCTCACAAAGCTTCATGGAGGACATTATGAGTATTCATCTAGCAAACTAGGAGAGAATTCATAAACCTTATACAAGTTGAAAGATGCAATCCATCCCTAGTAGGCAAAAATGATTTTTTAAATCATACCCTCATATAAGCTTCTTATCATAGTCAGGAGTGGCTATTTAACAAAGAATACTCATTAAGTAAAGAGTGACTTGTCTAAAGAATACTCAAGGGGTTAGTCAGGAGTAACTACGATCCCAAAGAATATTCGTTGAATCACAAGTGACTTATTGAAAGAATACTTAGTTGAGTCATGAGTGGCTTATTGAATGAATACTTAGTTGAGCCATTAGTGATTTGTGGAAATCATACTCAAGGGGTTATCTAGATATGGCTACAAACTCAAACAATACTCAAGGAGTTAGTTACGAGTGACTATGAACCTAAATAATACTCAATTGTACTTTGCAATATTAGTTTGCCTAGTAAACCTCAATATGTTGATTGAAAACTGGATGTAGTTTGTTAAAAGAGATGAATCAATACAAAAGATCCTGTGTACTTTCTCTCTTCCTTATCTCATTTACATTACATGTTATTATTATATGTACTAAACTAAGAAGGAGAGTCATTGTGAAAATCAATTTAAAAATTGATTTCAACAAGTAAATCTATGAAGTTATGAAGTTGTAGCTATCATGGTACATCAGAAACAATATATGTTAACAAACAAATTGCTTGACAAATAAAACTATCGTCTTAGTAGTTATCAATGTTAGACAATATTTATGAAAATATTTTTAGAATCTTTAAAACACAATTTAACTCGCATTTTTTGTGATTTTCGATCTTTCACAATGAAAATTTGTATTTGTTAATTGAGTTCTTCATATATTTTTATTCTTCATAACACGGAACAAAAATGTCGTATGAAGTTATGATTATCAAGATCTAATAATTTCAGAAGCTATGATGCACATATTCAACATATCAACACCCTGGCCACCAGTAGGTATTATAATCTATGCATGGACACAATACATGTATTACAAGTTATATTTCCACAACTAGATTTTAATATAAGTAACTTTTAAAATGATACCTTTTTCTTGTCTTTTACATAAGTTTTTCCACAAATATAATAGGAAGATGGATCAGATTTTGAAGAGTGGCTCCATAAGAACATAAAACACAATTTTCCCTAATAGCAGTCTCCTGTCCCTTCTTCTGAACTACAAAGCATAAATTTGAAACTATTTTATTAAAAACCATTTAGAATTATGTTACATAAATTGCATCTCTAATTAATTATATTGAGATAAAATGAAAGTAACCTGCAAGGTCTTGTAACTTTTTCACCAACCAGCACCTAATGACATTTTTGGAGGTGATAAGTCCTTTGTTCATCGAGTAGATTCAACACCATGAAAATTTAACATAATAGGGCATATCATCCTGAAGGGAATTCAATTGAGATTAAGTAATATTTCTCTTTAAGTACTTTGATGTGGTTATATCTCTTATTTTGGAAAATCTTAAAGTCCAATATGAAATCAAAAAGAAACAAAAATTTTATAGTTAAACTAATTTTCTCATCCATCAATATGACAGGTACAATCTAATCCATGAATGTGGTTCCAAAAAAGTAAAGAATACATAGATTTTATAATTAGAGAACAAAAGTGCTTTTTGGAACATTCTATATGGACATTAGTTGAAGAATATGGACATATATACGAGGAAGATGAGAAAAATGAAATAAAAAGAACAAAATTGAATGTAGATCCAAGTTAAAGGGTTAAATTTGTGAGTGTTTAAGTGCTAAAATATTAGTGTAGTACAACGTTAGATGTAGTACGATGAGAATAGGAACAATAAATTTAAAATATATATACCATTTTGTCTCTAAAGAACTTTAAAGAACTTCATTGCACATAAAATTAGCAATTTCATTTCAAAGATAAAAAAATTGACGACTTCAATTATAACTCTAAATTAGTTTACAAGGTAAAAAGGAATACATTGATTGACATTTCCATAAGTGTGATTAAAATTTGTGATTTTGTTTACGTTATTGAAAAAGTATTCCCTAGTACGTAAATTACAAGGAGTGGTTCTAATTCCAAGCAAAACTTAATAATGATTAATAAAGAGAAACATCACAAGGAAAATTGAATGCAAGATCAAAGAATCTTGGTAAGGAATGAGGTACCTGAGAGTGTTGCTTTGAAAGCAAGGTAGAATGTCAGTCATACTCTAATCTTCATATTACATTGGTTCAAAAGCATCAAAGAACTCATCTGAATCATTCGTGTTTGTGAAATTTGTACAATGAGAAATATCTTTCCTTGCTTCATCTTCCCTTACATATTCCATGACCTTATTGTTATCTTTTGTAACTTCATTCTTAATATCTTCTTTCATTGCAATTGGTTTAGAGGAACAATTTCCAGCTTTAGCCTTAAAAAATTCTCTCAGTGCTGCAAATGGTGAAAATTTAAGTCCTATGAAGGGTTTAATATAATAATATTCTTATGCAAAAAGCCATGAATATAAACTGTTATATCTATAATTTCTATACTACTTTAAGGTTTAAAATAGTCATTTGGTCTTTATAAGTGAAACAACTTCATGAGACATGAGTCTTCTTTTAAGTAAGTTTTTTTAATACATGATTGAATCCAACATGCATTAAGTTCAAATGATTATTATATTAACTATATTAACAAACCTGTGAGTCTGTCAAGCAAAGAAATGGTCAAGGATGTAGCAGTAGACGAAGGGCATGGATATAATTTCCAGAACTTCCAATCAATAGCAAGCATGTGTTTCACAAGTGATGACTTTCCGTTTTTTACTGGAGTTATTAGAAATCCTCCACCTATCAAGTATTGTGATTTCAATTATGGCTGCATTTGTCTATAATTTTGTACTATTTTAGTAAAAAATAAAGTAACCACATGAACAAAACCTTACTCTAAATAAAAATGTAATATAATAATCTCTATATTAAAAGCATGCATTACTTTTAAGGGATGCACGAACATAGCCCCTTTGTGGTGGACAAGTCTTATGATGAATAGAGTGGAATAACAAAACTGTTAATAAAAGAAAAAAGAAGTATTAGTTGATAGATAATATCAGTGATTTAGTGTTTCACATATGGTATGAATTTTACTTCAAAATATGTACCATATCTGTCATCTTTCTCTTTTCTCCAATATCGTTGTAATACAAAATCTCGTGGTTTCATTCCCCTATAAATGAGATAAATTAATAGCAAGTATGCTTGAACCAATTGTCTATATAACAACAAAGTGTCACATATTGATTACCATGGTAATTGATCATTGTGCAACTTCACATGAACAATATCAGTATGATCATCAACCTGATCTATCACACTACCTTTGTATGTACAAAAGTCCCATCTGCATGATACTTGGTAAATTCAACATTTGAAATGGAACAAGAAAAATATATATTCAAGGGAGTGCCAATGCTTTATTATGAATATCGCTTCTCTTGAAAACATATAAACTTCTTACTAGTTAGTACTTGCTGAATCTTAATTTGAAAAACAAGACCAAGGTAATAACATAAAGAAGAGATGGCAACTATACTAAAGGAAAATCACATCTAATTCCCTTCATTTTATCTCTTATCAGGGTATTAAGGTAATAACTGATTACATAGCATAACCACTTTTTGCTTTGAGAACAAATAAAATTTAAAGGGTTCACTTATATTATAGTTTTTCAAATACACTTATTTTTTATTACCTAAAACTTATTTGAAAGCTATTAGATGATGAGTCTCACTTCATATTTGATTATTCTTATAACTAGTAATAATGGATTAGAAATTAATTCCACCTAGCATTGCTAGCATTCCTTAACTTACTAATAGTTATTTTTAAGACTTACTCTGATCTTGAAGACCCTACAGACATAAGAGTATGGAAAATGTCTTCTGAAGTTCCATCAAGTACACCTACTGCCATCATTACTGGGTGATTGCCCCAACTCTGAATACAACAAATTTTAGATAAAGAAACCATAAATGAAAATAAATTTAAAGTTAGATCCAACTAACGCTTCCATGGAAACCCCAATCTTTAACTTCTTTGAAGATCCTTATTCCTACACAAATAGTGAACTTTGAGATAGCAGAAGAAGCCACTTGCTATTGAAAAAAATGATAACTATAAGAACTAAAAGATTTACCATTATAGCAACTAAAAAGCTTCCATGGTGATGGAGCAATAACAGCAGAGGTCATTGCTTCATTGTATATGCATGACTGAAAATTCCATTCAATAGATTGTTTCCATTTTTTCTTTTTTGAGCCTCCCATTCTATTTAAACAAAACTTTAGGTATACATACATAATAATATAAAAAAAGAATAAACATTTTCTAGTACATGTGGCATTTGTTGTTTTAAAAGATAATATTGCTTTGAAAGAAAAAATAAAAAGCAAACTTCTAACAAGAGTAAAAACATATTCAAAATGTGTAAACTTAAAACTTGTAGATTAAAGCATTTTTACATTGTTATTTAATCACAAACCTATGCAAGAACATTGACTTTTACATTGAAATCATACAAATAATCATTTTTGTTTGCTAGACAAAGAGAATTTTTTTCAAATAAAGTGTATAATCCTTAAACTCATAAATCAAATGTCCATATCGGTACATGATATCCTCTTAGCAGTAAAACAATAAACAGAAGTCCACAGCTATACTAAAAACTATACTAAAAAGTATGTATTTAGTATTATTTGTTAAGTCTTTCAAAAAGATATACCACAGCTATACTAAAATATATGGGCCAATTGATATAAGAAATTATGGTATTACATTTAACTACAATAGCTTAAAGAAATGAGTTAATGAATTTTTTTTCTTATATATTATTTAACTTTCTCATTTATATTCAATTTAAGATTCAAAATCTCATATTCGAATTTCTAACTTATTTTTTTTTTAACATATTACAAATTGTATTGTAATATAGAGACAAAGTAAGTGGTGTACCTCAATGATAAATGCTTTTTGTTGGAATAAATAAGAAAATTCATTTCCGGATTTAAGTTTTCCTAAAAATAGGGTAACATTAGCTTTTAAGGAAACAACTACTCATTGATGCAAAAATTAATGATACAAAAGTTAATGAGCACCTTGAGTGCAGCATCCTTCAACGAACGTATCCATTTGGTAGCTTCTTCTGAACTACTAGCTCCCAACTAAAAATTATATATAATCCACTTCAAAAACTTATTCTATTCTTTATGTATTTATTTGTTTTTCACATTTAGTTCTCACACACCTTAACTTGATCTCTTTGATTTAAAGCACTGTGTAATGTGAAGATGAAGAATACCTACACAAAGTAAACAAAATTTTAAATTCATTCAATTAGTGTTAAAAGAAACAAGAAAAACTTGTTAACACATTGAAATCATATTATTAAAACAATAAAAATATTCAAAAATTCTGACAATGTATTCTTTATCACATTTTGTGCAACTTACTGTTGTTGGTTAAAAAAATTAAAAAAAAAAATTTACGAGTGAGACTGGTTAATAGATCATGTAACTCAGGTCACACGTATAGCAGTCTCAATACATCTTAATTACAAACTGTATATAACAAAGTATAGTAGTTCACTTCGAAATTTAAAACTTCTAATTAATTATCTTACTTTTTTGTTGATAGTTTCTCTTCCCTTGTCAATAACCCGAACTCTAGAGTCAATTATTGTACTTCTATTTGCCTCCTGAAAAGATAATGTTTTTATTTAGTCTATGATAACTACTTCATCATTTGTCTAATAATTGAATAATACACAAAGAGTATTGTTATTAACGTAATGAAATATGAATACAAAAGAATAAGCCTGCAAAATGTTACAATAATTATATCTTAATATTATAGGAGGAGACTTAAATACGTTCTTAAGGAAAAATTTACTATTATTTGCATTTAGTTCACAATAATTATTTTTTTTATTTTTGACCCTAAAATATTTAAAGATTTATTATTTGGTTCTTGAAAAAAAAAACATTTATTTATATTTCACTTATGTTCATTCTTCTAAGTAATTTCTGAAATAATTTTAGATTTTTTATTTGATTTTGAATTTTTTTATCATAACAATCTATGTTTTTTATATCTCATCATAACATATCACTTTAATATATTAATATGTAATATAGTAGGAAGGACAAAATACAAAACAGAAAAGTTATAGGGAGCAAAAGTCAAGAAATTCTTTTCAGAACAATGCAAAATTCTTAATTTTTTTTGAGAGATTAAAACACATATTTAGGTTAAAATAGTAACTATATTCACTCTTTATATTATATATTACTAAAAAACTATTATAGTAAGAAAAGAGATTGAGAGAAATGTCAAATAAGATCAGTGATTTCGTAAAAGAGAGAGAAAACATATTATAAACTATAAGAATGTAAAGTAAAAATAACTATTCATCTTCATGAACCTAACACCAAAACAAAGATTCAATAATATGAGCACGTAGTTCGAAACCTGTTACAAGAAATTAACATTAATATGCCTATGGTTAAACTACATCAATTTGAATTTCATACACAAAATCAACTACTCCAAAACACCAAGAGGATAATCAAACCATTATATAGAGAAAGACAATATCAACCCAAAATGAGCCCATGACATTGACACTTGAGTGAATTAACATGATTCATAGCATCAATAACTGAACCAACGAAAAGAAATTGCTTGTTATTTCAAAATATATGTGTTTATAGTCACATTTTCACTTAAAACGGAAGTAAAAATTAGATGTCTAATCTCATTGTTGTTGTTTGGATTGTGAGATATAAGAAGAACAAAAACAAATGATAGAATGTAAAATTGATAAATGTGATAAGTGAAGAGACCGGAAAAGGAGGAGAAAGATATGAAAAATTGAGGTAGAAATGAAATGGAATAGTAAGTGTGTGTTCATAATAAACAAAACAAAAATACTCAGTCTCCTGTCATTATAAAGAGTGTGAAAAATAAAGTGACATGAAACCAACATTTTTACCATGTTATTCTTTCGATATATTTTGCCCAAAGAAATAATCATGTTCAAGATAGGAAAAAAACTGCGCATGATAAACATACAAATGAACATTAAAGAGCACCTGCATTTGGGATATAGGCTTGTCTTTGAAGCTTCTAAGAAAATTTTCTTTGAGGATGAAGTATCTATTGTGTGAGCGGTGGAACCCTAACCTATTGAAGGTAAAAACAAAGAGCCAACCCTCCATTGCACCCTAACTATAAGGAAAATATTGTGAAAAATCAAAGACACCTTCTCGTACCAAAGAATGGGATTACACCTTTTGATCTTTCACAAATTTTCCAGAAGAATGGTGATTGATGTTTACATGTGTAGCAAATAGAAAATAAATGAGATAAAGGAGATTTGAAGCGATCCTCTGATTCCGAATAGAATCAGAGAATCGAACAAGAAAAATTACAATACAGAAATGAAAATTTCTCATAATGATAACAATAAGTGTAATTAGGTTTCCTATTTTCGTGTTTAATCTTATTATACGTGGATGTATTATAATCATTACGTGGTCCATTATTTTATTTTCTTACCTTTTTACTTAATATTTTAAATTATATTTTTATTTTAAATGTTTATTAGATAAAAAAGATGGAAAATTTATTTATTAATAAAAATTAATAAATCAATACGATGATCACATAAATAAAAAATTAAGTGTATACAATATGATGTTGACAAGTCAATATAATGTTAACATAGATAAGAAAAAATGTATTTTATTAATAAAAACTAATTGTTAATAAATCAATATGATGCTTATATACATAATAATTTTTATGTTCTTATATCAATATTTTTTTTAAAAGCTATAAACTCTATTCATGAAATTGTTAGGTTCAGAGATATTGTTTGTTTTGGGATTCAGAAATTTGTTATGGTTTTGTCCTTAAAAGACAATTCGGTGAATGAAAGAAAGCAATGTGTATTTAAACTGACTTTGACCTCAACTCTTAAATAATGTGAAATTATATTAGGTGTACCTGAACAATTTCTACATACCTTTTTATGAATAAAGTAAACAAAGAATATGAGAAAATAAATAAATTAGAAGAAAAAATAATTTTAGTTAATTATAATTTCAAACTTTTTTAACAATTATTAGTTATGCTGTAATTTTGTTGGCTTTTTTTTTATAAAAATAGTACAATTTTACCCACTTATTGTCAAAATGGATTTATTATGTATCTGGGTAACTCATATTAATATGAAACAACTTTATTATAAAGAAATCGTACATACATAATATAATTTTGATTTAGTCAAAAGTAAAGTTGTGTCACCTTATTACAAATTCAATGCAAATGTGGAGTCATGTAAATAATGCACGAGTTTAGTTTAATTTGAATTAAAATTATATTACCGTATTACCGTGATATAACTTCATTTAAAATTAATATATATATATATATTTAAATCATGTTAAGTTGATATAACTTCACTAATATTATAAAGCATAGTCACAAGTTACTCATTTACATAAAAAATTTGTCTATTTCAATAATAAATTATTACCTATTTGAATAATAACTTGACAGAATTACATGGATAAAACCAACTTTATTTCCATTTACATTCTTTTACCTATCTTTGATTCACTTCTCTCTTTTCTCTCCAAATGTCAATTCGCATCATGATGTATATATATATATATATATTTTTTCCAATAGAAACGTAAAATTAATTGTTATGATAATTTAAATACATTTTAAAAATTTGGAGGCGACCACGCCCTCTCCATGCCACCCCTGCTTCCACTATTAATTTTGATTAAAAGTAAAATTAATTAAAAATTATTAAAAATGAACTGAATAACACTTTGCCAAATCATCAATATATAGAGTAATGTTATTTTGACATTGTTGGGTTTTAACTCCTATTTGATATTGGGGTATTTTTTGTCAAAACATCTTACGTGACAGGGTCATTTTTAGTAGCGTGTGTTGTAAGGGCAAATATGGTTTTTGTTTCTGAATCATGAAAAGCCAAAGCTTAGCACTCATTCATACCATTCTCTTCCCAACGCTTCATCTCCCTCCATGCTCTTTCACTCGCTTCGTCTCCCTGCTCCTTACTCCCGTCTTCCACTCGCTTCATCTCCCTACTCTCTGCTCCCGTCTCCACTCGCTTCGTCTTTGCTCTCGTCTTTTCCATGGTTGCTTTTCTTCCGTTTTAAATCAAAAGTTGTTAAAGGTTCGCCAGTGAGAATTTCATGGAAAAGGAATTGTTTTTCATCGTTTAAATGTTCATCTTATATGATTTTCGTATGGGGTTTAGGTTTGTGGAGTAAAGGTTGCTCTTTTATGGGATTTTTAATGAAAATAGAAGATCTTTATTTGGTTTAACGGTTTAGGGTTTTGAGAAAGACCATTATTTGTATGATTTTTGTTAAGGGTTTACGGTTTTGAGAAAGACGGGTTGTGCTGTGTGTTGGGGGAAAAATGACAATAAGTACTGGAATGGGGACACCCATGGTTACCCATGCCTTAACAAGGAGATACCTCAGTTGTAGTTTTGGCGACTGATATCAAACCTCTTCTTAAGGACAATTTCTTTGATATAAAGTTATCATAAGGAATAATCACGCTTTCATTTGACCACATCATGTTCATTTTAATGACCTTTGTGCCTTAAAAGTGGTTTTTTTGGCTTCAATCAATCCAATGGTAACCCATGGCTTAACAAGGGGACACCTCTGTTGTAGTTTTGGCGACTGATATCAAACCTCTTCATAAGGACCATTTATTTGAAATGAAGTTGTCATGACGATTAATCACACTTTCATTTGACCACATCATGTTCATTTTAATGACCTCTGTGCCTTAAAAGTGGTTTTCTAGCTTCCATCAACCCAATGGTTATCCATGGCTTAATGAGGGGACACATCAGCTGTAGTTTTGGCGACTAATATCAAACCTCTTCATAAAGACCATTTATTTGAAATGAAGTTGTCATGAGGGTTAATCAATCACGCTTTCATTTGACCACATCATGTTCATTTTAATGACCTTTGTGCCTTAAAAGTGTTTTGTTGGCTTCCGTCAACCCAATGGTTACCCATGGCTTAACGACGGGACACCTCAGTTGTAGTTTTGGCAACTGATATCAAACTTCTTCATAAGGATCATTTCTTTGTAATGAAGTTGTCATGAGGATTAATCACGCTTTCATTTGACTATATCATGTTCATTTTAATAACCGTTGTGCCTTAAAAGTGGTTTTTTGGCGTCCATCAACCCAATGGTTACCCATGGCTTAACGAGGGGACACCTCAGTTGCAGTTTTGGCGACTGATATCAAACCTCTTCATAAGGACCATTTATTTGAAATGAAGTTGTCATGAGGATTAATCACACTTTCATTTACCACATCATGTTCATTTTAATTACCTTTGTGTCTTAAAAGTGGTTTTGTGGCTTCCATAAACCCAATGGTTACCCATGGCTTAACGAGGGGACACCTCAGTTGTACTTTTGGCGACTGATATCAAACCTCTTCATAAGAACCCTTTATTTCAAATGAAGTTATCATGAGGATTAATCACGCTTTCATTGATCACATCATGTTCATTTTAATGACCTTTGTGCCTTAATAGCGGTTTTTCACATTACATCACCATAATGGTTACCCATGGCTTAACGAGGGGATACTTTAATTGTAGTTTTGGCGACTGCACTCAAAATAATCATATTACAGTACTTCATATTACAATATTTACAGTACTTCATAGTAACAACAATAATTGTAACAATATTTACAGTACTTCATATTAACAACAATAATTGTAACAAATTAACAACAATAATTGTAACAGTATTTACAGTACTACATATTAACAACAAATGCTAAAATAATACAGTTTTGTACAAGCAATTACAACAATCATGTACTACTGTGGTAAGGAATAATAACAATTTTTGAACTTAAACTGATCAAATTGACAGCAGATAACACAGTTTTGCATTTGCAATTATCTTTATGGACAAACCATTGATACACAAGTTGCTACCGAAAACTGTGAAGATCAGACTGCAAATAAACCATGATCAACCAAATTAAAATGTGACCAACTCAACCAAGAATACAGATAATCATAAAAGTATAACTAAACTGTTACAAACCGTGGAGTATACAAAACATCCAAGTTTAGTCAGGTGACCATTTCCATAAATTAACCTGTCTACATTAATAATGGTTCTAACTCTGCATTAATCAGTGGTTACCCTTTCTTTAACGAGGCGACACCTTAGTGCAAGTTTTGACGACTCAACACACATCTGTTTATCAGTCGCCAAAACTTGTACTATGGTGTCCCCTCATTAGGACATGGGTAACGACTGATGTTTTGTAAGCTCAGAACTACTTATTGTTTGACAAAACACCTGTGGTTACCCCTTCTTTAACGAGGGGACACCTTAGTGCAGGTTTTGGCGACTCAACACACATCTATTCATCAGTTGCCAAAACTTGTACTATGGCATCCCCTTGATAGTGCATGGGTAACCTCTGTTGTTTTGTAAGCTCAGAACCACTTATTGTTTAACGAAACACCTGTGGTTAACCCAAGGCAGACCTTAGTGAGCACACAACACCATGCACACAACAAACAAACAGATTCAAACATTACAAACCTAAACCTTTTAAGAAAATCATTCTTTTTCCACTAACAACCAAGAAGAACATTGTAAATCACATAAAAGACTAAACTTTACTTCAACCACCAACGAAAATCAAACGACAAACAAAAAAACCTTTTCTATTTCATCAACAACCAATAACAGATCTGTTAAACGATAAAAAAAACCTCATTTTCCATAAAAAATCACATAAAAACCCAAACTTTATTTCAATCACCACAAAATCCAAACGGAAATCAAACGACAAAAAAAAAAACATTTGTATTCCATAAAAAACCAAGAACAAAATTGTCAAACGACAAAAAAACATCGTTTTTCATTGAAAATCACTTAAAAGAGCAACCTTCACTTCCTTTTTCCATCAAAAATCACTTAAAAGAGCAACATTTACTTCCTTTTCCAACATAGATGATATAAAAAAAACAACCTTTAGCTTACACCGATGACGAACCGTTGAGGTGGACGAAAACACGACTAAAAAGACGAGAGTAGGGAGACCAGGGGACGAGAGCAGATAGAATGCAAAGACGAGTGTAGAGAGAGTGAGGGAGCGAGGGAGTGAGAGAGTGAGAGTGCAGAGCATGCGCCAATGGGTTTTGCACTTTTCGACTTCAGAGTACTTAAAAAACTAATATTTTTACCATATCGACAATGTCAAATGAATGTCATGCAACATACAAGTATCAAAATAACATTACTCTTATATATATATATCCGTATATATAACACAAAATTCGAAAAGCTATGACATTTTTAGTAGAGTATATGCGGAAAAACATGAATAATGCAACTACTTTCATAAAAATATCATAAGTGTCTCATTTTTAAAAAAAATAATTATTATATATTTTCATAACAAAAGAAAACATAATTTTAAAGTTCAAAACACACAAAAAAAATATTAAAACACAAAAATACCTTACAAGCAAAATAAAAATTCAATCTATTTGTTTAGTTTGAGTTTTGTTCTCAAGTTTTTTTAATTAAGTCCATGATTCATTCTTCCAACAATCCATAAGATTTAAGACAAACACTACCCGTCACCAAAGTTTGAGACTTTTGAGTGAGTGGTGCAGCACACATTCCCAATAAAAGCATCTTAAAGTAACATCATACACATTCTTACAACCTCATGGTTGTGAACAGAAAATAAAAGAAGAGAAGAAAGAATTACTAGTCATAAGATGATAGAGAGAATAGAGAAGAGATAAATTAGTTTCTTAAGAGATGGTTGGCGGTTGGATAACAATGGTAAAAAATTTTGCAATTTTCTTTGAAAGGTTGCCCTTTAGGAAGATTCTAGGCCAAGTTTTACCCATTTTCATGACTTAATTAGGCCCCTAATCAATAAATTTAGTGTATAATTTTCTCAGTTTAATTTAAACTAATTAATACTAAAATTAATAAATTTATAAATTTTCATTATTTTTCTTATAAAAGTTTTGCCACTGATGGTTTGACAGAAAATTTTTTTCTTTTTAGAAAACTAGTACGCTTGGACTTAATTAGTAGTAATGACGAGTTCTACTTAATTAATTATAAATTAGTGGATTTCTCTATATCTTGAAAATTGGGATATTATATGCCTTAACAGTATATCAATATCTAATAAAAAAAAGTGAGAATCAAAAAGTGAAATTTAAAATATTTTAGATTAAAAGAGTAAACATAATATTACAAAGGAAACATATAAATAAGTACATCTTTTAAACTTAAACCAAAATTTTATAAATTATTAAATAATCAATTTAAAAAATATTTTACTCCATACTTAACAACAATAAGAAATACAATGAGAATCTAAAACTTATTTAAATATTATATAAATTAGGAATAATGTATTAAACAAATTTTATTTCAAAATTCTACGTTCATTTATAACCTATTATTTCTTGAAATAATCAATTAAATAATCAATTAGGTGCAGATTTCTTCTATTTTCAAAATTCTTGATTGCATTATTAATTGATTAGATTTTATTATAATCAATTGTTATCTGAGTTGGCTTTAAAGATTTTTCACTTGTTTACTTAATTAATCAATTATAACTTAACATAAGTAATTTTCCTTTATAAATAGTTTTTAGATGTTTACATTAATTAATAATTACTACAAATAATAATCAATTATATTATTTCAAGTTGTGTTTCTAAAACAACAAAGATAAAAGAATTAATTATTTCTTAACCTAATCAATTAAGTCATAATTGAAATATCTTTATAAAAAAAATTTCATATGGCCTTTATATAAAAAAAAATTTTAAAAAGTCTAAATACTTTTTATTTAAAAAAAAAAAAAAAAAACAATGTCAAAATTACGCTTAAAACATAACATTTGGAAAATTATTAAAAATTCTTGAAATATATATATATATATATATATATATATAAAGCGGATGAATAGTTATTAGAAAAGCCAATGTAAGAAGGCGTCAGTTAAACTAACACTAAATTAAGAAAAAAAAATATTAGTGTCGACTGAATCCAAAAAAAAAAAAGTATTAGTGTGGACTGAATCCACACAAGCTGCTATAAATTTTGAAAAATAAAAGAGTCAGTGAAACTAACATAAAAGAGAAAATATTTTTAATTATATATAAATGAAAGCTTTCCTGAAACTGACACTATAAACAAAACTTCTTATAGCCACTAACATCTTTAATAATATAATTAAAATATTTTTTTAGTTTAATAAATGAAGAAGTGTAGATTTAGTGAGTGTATTGATAATGTAGAAAATAATAAATTAGAATAAATAGTTATTTAATTACATGTGATAAGAAAAATAAATTATTTGAGAGAAATTTAGTAAAAAAAGTAATAGAAAAGAAATGTTAAAATTGTAAGAAAAAGTAAAAGGAATAAATGTTAAAAATATAAGATGAAAGAAATTTAGTTAAATGAATAATAGGAAAAAAATGAGTATAATTATATTTTTATTAATTTGATGATGAAATAAATAGTAGAATACAAATTTGAAGGTCAGTGTTAAAACTAAATTAAAAAAAAAATTGTAATATTTTGCATAAAATTTTAAATAGGAATTCTTAATATTTAATTTAAAATATGTAAAATATTTAATATATATATATATATATATATATATATATATATATATATATATATATATATATATA
>Ga0099825_1003503_pt1 | contig 20890 bp, 8 predicted proteins | sample SiratroredBW_FD_76838 | JGI IMG/M metagenome (GOLD analysis project Ga0099825, IMG submission 76838) | Root nodule microbial communities of legume samples collected from California, USA - Siratro red BW | ecosystem: Host-associated > Plants > Roots > Nodule | place: USA: California | collected... | reverse complement strand
GTTCTAGTCAAATTGAGGATTGATACAAATCTTTTTTTTTTTTTTTTTTTTGGAGATTTTTTTTTTTTTTTTTTTTTTTTTTTTTTTTTTTTTTTTGAAAAGTTTTCCAAAGGAAATACTTGTAAATATATTCGTGTAGTAAATTCTTTTGACAAAATTCAAAACACAAAATTTGTGCCAACTTTACTACACCATTATTTATTATTTGATGTTTTCTTATTAATATTTACAAATAAAAAAAAAGCAAGAAAAGTTACAAATTTTATTTTATTTTTACGTGAAAGAAATCAGCAAGTAAATTTTAATAAAGTTTCTTGAAAAATTTGCATATTAAAGAAAATAAGAATGTTGGATGTTTCTAACTACTTTTTTTTTTCTTAAAGTGTAATTTTGCTCTCACTCAATTTTACCCAAACTGATATCCTCTGATCATCTCTTTTCTTCCTTTTATGTATAAGGGTTTCATTTTCAGGAGATATTCTCTCTTTTTCTCTTTCCAATTTGTAAACACTATTCTTCTCTCTTCTTTATTCTTTTTTCACTTTCCATTTCGTACTCCTTATTTGTATTTGATTGTGACATTTTAATCAATTAATTAAAAAAAATAGTAATCATCTATCCTGGTTATTCTTTGATACATGTTATTTCATAGAATCAATCGTCTTATAACTCAAACAATCTTTGCAATCTCGACTTTAATGGAAAATAATGCAAGTTTTTTGTGTATTACTTCTTATCTTTATTTTTTCACTTAGAGGGTTTTGCACCATTTACATTCTTCTAAGCCTTCATTTTCTTCACCCAATACAATATGTAGTCTTTTGTACAAGGTGGTATTTTGACATAATTAAGACCAAGATTGTTAATGACATTTTTGGCCTCATAGAATGACTTAGGAAACTTAGCATGTTCAAATGCGTCCTTGAGCAAGTCTATATATTACTTTGTCACTCATTTTGCACATACACTTTATGCGTACAATTTCAACATGAAGGATAACTTTGAATACCAACCTTCATATAAGGATTAATTATTGTCTTTCAACAACGTATCAAAGTTTATTGTGCCTTCATCTCACCCCATATTGGTTTGCATACCATCATCTTCATCAAAATCATTCACATCATGCCCCACAAACCCAAATGCATGTTCAACGTGTCTTTCATTGGATTTTGAGGTTCTATAAAATCTTCAACGACATGCGCATTTGTAGCAACCATAGACTCAGTTACACTTGGTCCTTCACCATGCACATACCAGGTTTTGTACTTTTTAGGAAAAGGTCTACATGTTAAGTGTTCATGAACTACATCCCTCATTTGCTACTTTTTCAAATCATACTTTTGAACATGGACATTTAATGACAGGACCATTAGCATCTCTGAATGCAAATTCCAAGAAAAAATTCAACCCATTTGCATATTCAATGCTTTATTGGGGTTAGAAATCCCCGATTTATATATTGACATGACTACAAAGCAAATACCAAAAGAAAAAAAAGTAATTATCTACAAAGGGGATGATACATGGTTCAAAGAAATGTGTTTTTTTTTAATGCAAAACACTTCATTTCTCTTCAGAGCTAATTACAAAAATAGTTAACCAAAACCTACAATTACCAAACTTATTGTTTGGTAATTTTTATGGATCATACAAAGATACCTAGATAGTTATCTGCATTTCAAATTAAATACATAACAGTGTGCTAAGTTAGTACAAACCAACATCCATATAATAAATAGAAAAGAGATGTTTATATCCAGATAAATAGTATGCTAAGTTAGTACCAACCAACATCCAAATAACAAACAAAAAAGGGATATTTATATCCAGATAAACAGAATGCTAAGTTAGTACCAACCAAAATCCAAATAACAAACAAAAAAGGGATATTTATATCCAGATAAACAAAATGCTAAGTTAGTACCAACCAACATCAAGATAACAAATAGGAAAGTTATATTTATATCCAGATAAAGAGTATGCTAAGTTAATACCTATCAACATTCAGATAACAAACAAAAAAGTTATATTATATCTAGATAACTAGTGATGTGATAATGTTTAAGGGCAACAAATATTAAGCAATTTTAGATTGAATATTTATAACAGACAGAAGCAACTACATGTGCATGCTTTCAGTTTATGACAAAACAAATGACTAAAACATAATGTATATTTCATAAAAGTAACAACCAAAAGATTAATTCTTTTTAATTTCTAATCTATACCTCTATTTTGTAGCGTGTATTAGGTTCATGGATATTTACTCTTGCCTTCCAATCTTTTCAACTAACAAATCAAATCAATTGGGGATAAAAGAACAATTCCTTTCTAATATATTTCAACTTAACATGTCAATTTTGAAGTTTACACTTTCACATACTCAAAATTGACCAAACATTTGTACTGTCGTAATCCATTTGCAACACCATGAAACTAAGACCCAATAGTTGACATTGAGACATTACTAGCAAAAAAATTAGAGCCTAGAACCTCAAAAAAGCACAACCAATTTTACTTTCAACAACATTTACAATAAAAATTACAAATACATATACAAATACAAAAAATCCCGATATTCTAACATAAACACATACAATCAAGACATGCATTTAGAAGTATAAGGATCACTTTACATACCTCAGTTGTCAGATGAAGTGCCACAACTAACTTCTTCAACTTGTCACCATATATATGCAATCAAATGATAGATAACAGTTAGTGTCAATATGAAGTCGAAACAAAGCATATTAGGGTTTGCAAACAAAATGGAAAATGAAAACTAGTAAGCATTAAAACACGAAGCTCTTTGTTATCGTTTTCGGTGAGGGTGACAAATGTTCCAATTGAAGGTCACTGATTTTCAAATACGCTCCAATCGGTTAGGTTTTCAATGAAATGCTCCAATCGACAGTGAATCAAAACCAAAGACAAAAAATTTTATGGTAACGAGATAGGGTTCACCAAAATAGACTTGAAAAGGTAGGGTTTCAAGAGACAAAATTTGCAATGAGTGTATTGGGAATCAATGAGCGTGGAGAAAGGTTGAGAACAAAATAGATTGGGAATGAAAGGGGTTGGGAAATGAAAGTAAGTGTCTAGTGTTTTCAGTGTATGAAGTGCGTATTTAGTGTAGAAGGAGTGTTGGGAACTTAGTGTGTGGAGTGCATTTTCAGTGTGGAGGAAAAAATGTATGTGTGGAGTGTGTTTTCATTTCACGAAAATATGGAGGGAATGAAAAATGCACAATAAAAAAAGTGGTACCCTTTACAAAGTGGTAGTTGTACATGTCGTTTTTTGAATTCAAAACATGACAGTCATTAAGTGTCGATTTATACAATGTAATATGACACTTTTTTAGAACCGCCACCACATACGCAATTTTTTGTAGTGATATGCTTTCAATTTCATATATTTTGAGTGCTTTTGAATTGTTTCCTATCGCAAATTAAGCCTTTATTGTACAAAATAAAAAACAAAGTTGCTTTTTCTATATTGAGCATCTAACGAGAAAGTGGTGAAAGGTAAAGATTTGTTACCCCTAAAATTGCCATTCAAAGCTCTCAACGATTATCTTCAAAGCTATGTATATATCATTAATTTGAATTTAAAGAGAAGAAGAAAATACAGTGATTTACACATTGCAGAGTATAAAAAATCTAAGCGTCTATCGGTTAAACAAGTGTCTACTACTTGTCTGTTACGTTAGAGCATCTATCAGTTTGGGTTATGCTAAATCATTTTGTAATCATTCACAATTGTGAAGTGAACCTTGTGAGTTTTAGTTATGCTATCTTTGAGAGTGTTTCTGTCATTCTTGAGTGGTCTTAATCCCAGGGGGAGATTGAGACTAGTTTAACCTAGAAAGGCTTGTATACTTGTGTAATCTGGAGAAGTTTGTATATTGGTTTAACCTGGAGAGGTTTGTGTACTTATTTTAATCCAGAGAGTGGAACCTCTTGAACAATTTATTTAAGGGAGAACTTCGAGTAAATTAGTATAAAATTGTTATCTCTGTGCTTATCTAATCTTGTATTAGACGATCTTTGTTTGTTCCACTGCCTGTAGCAATTTTGAGTTTAGGTTCCATTCAATGCTCCTTTAGAGCCTATTGTTCCTACAAATATTTAATATATTTATGTGCTTGAACGTGGGTAAAAGATAGATGAAGATGATGAAAGGCTTGTTAACCTTACAACGACTCCAAAATGATTTACAATCACTCTTTTCTTCTCAAGTCTATATAAAGAAGATCTCTATTAAAAAGAAAGGTTAATAATGTAGAGAACACTTAATAAATTTATTCTTAAAAAATCTTAAGCCTTTTATGTGTGAGGAAAAACATTGTTTTTGTTCATAGCTAACTAGATGAGTGTTTCACAATCTTGAATCCGTCTTACGACGTTTATCCCCTTTAATGAGCAAAAACTCATGAGATTTTAAATCACAACCTTTGTGTAAACAAATTGTTTTAGCCAAGAGTGTTTAGGTTGAAAGAATATTTGTGTTTAGATAGGACTGACTGCGTTCCAAACAATACTGGTGCTTAGCTAGAAATAAGTATGTTCAAATAATACTTATAGCTTAGAAAAAAGTGGTTGTGTTTGAATAATACTTATAGTTTACCCATAAATCCAAAGAATACTTGTAGTTTAGCCATAAGTCCAAATAATATTTGTGTCTTGCAGCGATAATATACGTTAGTGAAAACTTGATCGAGTTGATCAAGATTTGGATGTAGTATGCATGTTGTAGACGAATCAGTACAAAAATAACATGTATAATTATCTCTATCTCTTATCTTTTTATATTGCATGTTATTTATCTACAACTAACTTAAAGGGGAAAGTTTTTTGAAAACGTAATTTTAAAATAAGTTTTTGACAATGTGCATGTCTTGTTGAAGTTGCGTATGATAAGCTTTGTTAAACACATCTCTCAAGATAAACAATATTAAACTCCATTTGTTCATGTCTATAGATGAAGATTTGTCAAAAGCTTTAAAAATTCTAAATACAAAATTGAGCCCTACTACATGTTTTCACAAGGAGTAAGAGAAAAAAAAATCTCCAATTCACACCATAAACATGCAAGATTGTCTTATCAGAAAGACAATAGAGAATTAACAAGCAAAGAACAATGAAATAAAGATAATTAAATATATGCTAATAATTGGTAAAAATGTAATGACACAGCATTTCGTCCCTCTGGGAAAAAAAGTCTCTAAGAGAAACATTACTTTATGAACAAACAAAAGAATGATATGAAGTGAGGAAACAAAAGAAGAATGGTAAGTGAGGAAGAGGACAAATAAACAAAGACAAGGAACTAGAGCATTTGATGCATCTCTATGCATGACAAATGATAAACATAACATGAAGAAAAAAGAGTTTTTGCCTCTCAATGCCATGTTGATAGACACAACATGGAGTATTAACCACAAATTGATGAGGTCTAAATAAAACTTGTGAAAACATTCTCAGAGTACATCCATCAATTAATGTTGGTCAAAATATCCTAAGGAAGAAGAACAAAAATGTATTACAATACTACAATAGGAGCAAGAAAAGAGAAACTTTCATTTTTGAGTTCACACTTCAACATGTAAGGGTCTTAACAAAAAGACAACAGACAATTAATGAGCAAAGAATAATGAAATAGATGCTAATCTTTGGAAAGAAATAATGACATAACATTGCATCCATATGGGAAACTAAGTCTTTAAGCTAAAAAAGAAACATAACCTTATAAATGAATGAAAAATATAGCGGGAAGTGAAGAAGAAAGAGGATGAATGAAAGAATAGTGAAAAGTAGAGAATTTATGCATATCTACGCATGACCATGGACATACACAACATGAAAAAGAAACTTCTCTTTGTCTCCCAAAGACAAGTGGACAAACGCAACATAAAGTATTAGTCATGAGTGGTTGGCATCCAAAGAATACTTGCAAAAACATCTTCACATAACATCTATCAATTAATGTTGGTCAAGAAGTCCTAAGGATGGAGAATAATAATGTAATACAATGCTACAATTGGGGCAAGGAACAAAAAAGTTCATTCTTGATTTCACACATTAAACACCCATGAATGTCTAGTGAAAGAGACTAGAAACAACTAATAAGTAAATAACAATGAAATAGATGTTTACCTATGAAAAATAGTAACAATATAGTTTTTCATCCTTTTGGAAAAACAAAGTCTATAAGCTCAAAGAGAAACATTACCTTAATGTGAAGTGATAAAGAAAGATGAGCCTAACCATGTATGACGAGTGATTTATCACAAGAACAGAAGGAGTAAGTTATTTAGTAAAAGTGACATTAGGTGAGAGAGTGGCTGATGTAGTAGTGAGATGTGTCCTAGTCAAAACTTGTTTTGTTGATAAAAGATTTTAGGCGGGAGATTGGTACGATGGAGGAGTAACATTAGACAAAGTTGTTTTATTATAAATATTATATTTTGAATTTTGTGATGATGTTGAAATAGGATATCAATTTTTTTTTTATGGATTAATGGTGAAAGGAGTCTATGTGATACTTGACAATGGACACAAATTTACTTTTGGATCAATTAAGTGTGAAAGCTTATACCTAGAGCACAAAGGTTTAAAAAAAAAAAAAAGAAAAAAACTCACATAAATACAAAGGAACTAAAGCAAAAGCTAGACAAAGGACAAAATGAAAAAAAGACTTACGTGGAAATGGAGAAAAAAATAATCAAGCCATTTGAAGAAATTTTGAAGCTCCAATTTACAAAAGAACTCTATGTAAATTCATTATAGTAACTTTTCTTATTCAAATTTATGTGAAATTATAAATGGTTAGGGTCCTTTAAATTCAAATAGTCTATTATTAGTCAATACTTTTTTTTGTTGGATTAAGCATTTGTTAGTGAACTAAAAATATATAACTAATCAAGATGTAACTTAATGTAACTTTTTTACTTAAAATATTATTAGCCAATACTTTTGTTGGATTAAGCATTTGTTACTTAACTAAAAAGATATAAGTAATCAAAATGTAGGTTAATATAACTTTTTCTATTTAAAAGTATAACAACCTAAATATTATTATTCAATTATAACTTAATCCATTATACCTTTAAAAGTGTAACAATCTAAATACTACTATTCAATTATAACTTAGTAATCCATTATACCTTTAAAAGTGTAACAATCTAGATACTACTATTCAATTATAACTTAGTACATCCGACCTTTATCATGAAATAATTAATATCTTTTACAACAATCTCTCTTTCTTGACTTGTGACTTTAACTGTAATTATCATAAAATAATTAATATCATTTACAACAATCTCTTCTTAACCTTAGCTTTAATACTTTAATTGTTTAAATTAAACGTTTACCAACAAAAAAAAGTTATAAGTGATAGTCTGGACATCACTCTTTTTAATATAACAATCAAATGCTACAATTCAATGAACCCCAAAAAAATTACGTCACCTACCACAATATAAGTGTCATACTATTTTCATATTAAGATTGCACGTCGAACGTTATTATAAAACTCTACTATTTTAATTAAACTGACATCTCAAAGTTTACCAATCATTCGTAATTACATATAAAATAATATATAAAAGAATAAAAAATCAAAAAAAGCATGGAACACCAAATCAAAACTGATGCAAACCAAATACAATAGAACTCCAATCAAACAACTGAAAATACCTAAAATCAGGGAATTTATATCTAATACAAAGAATGTCTGGAATGATACTTGAAGGACGAACAATAAACCAAACAAAATTTTAGTCCAAACAGACCTTAATGTTTTTCTGAACTTTCATGGTAAATGTAGATACCAATATTTGTTATAAATTTGTAAAAGTTCTTGATCAAATGCGAAACATAGATTTGGCATGGGACAAAAGCAAGTTAGTTCCATTAGAATTATTCCGAATGCCTTTGCTCATTTTTACCCTGTACAGGGCACTACTTTACTTTGATAAACCCATTTTCATTCGTTATTAGTTAGTTGCTTAACGGAGAGTATTACTTAACTGCTTTGCATAAAACTAAGCTGCCCTTACGATATGATACATGTACAACAATAAGTTACTACAGACATGTAAAAACCTATAAGTTAGCAAACTTCAAATACAACAGATACACTGCATTTTCTAAGCCTTTTTGCGCTGAGTGGTCATCACGCTTCCGTAAGATATGTCGCCACCCCCGTGAAAAGAAAATTTTATGCTTTACTTCTTATGCTTTTTAGATTGAGGTTCTGACTGTGCATCGTCCTGTCAAAATTTTACATCGAAACCAATATTAATATTTAAATAGAAGGCATTATCCAGTAATGAAACAGATTTCTGGAAAAACCAATGTAAATTGTGCCCCCAAAAAATTAATATATATAACAATATCAGCATACTGACCGAACTGGTTTATTTTGATATAGGAATGCTACCTCTGCCGAACTAGCTTTTCTACAGTCCTATTTAGGGGGTGTCATGTTCTATCGATATGTCCTTAGGTCTACGAACAGTACAAAAATAATAACTTTAAGATTGCCTAGATACTGCTACAGATACTAGCTTCAGTAGCAGGTTTTATTTTGAAAATAATTTAATATCATACAAAATACTAATGATAAGCTAACTGGTGCATCAACTATACAGATCGCAAATCATTGTACTCATTTTCATGTTCTGCTTTTGGAGAAATTTCATGTGTTGCTTTCGTGTGATCAATTAAACTCGTTAACCATTCTCCGGAAATTTAACCGCTATATACCCATGGGAGGCAAACAGAAGAGAAACATGTTAACTTAATCATGAAATAGTTTATCTTCAAGCTTTAGGAACTACTTAACTTTTGAAGCAGTGACAACTTAAGGAGGATAAAAGTGTAACAGTGATGTTAGTGCCCTTCAGGGTGTATATTTGGAGTAAAAAAACATATCATGGCCTCTCTTTTTGTGCTGTTGAGAGTTCCCCGATCAGATAAGCAGAGGGATTACAGCTTTATTTAGATGGTTGATATACTGGGTTTCATTGCTCTAAAACGCTAAATAAATGCTTAAATTAAAAATAGCACACCCGGATGCACCAGTTCTTTACTCTTTCTAATAAATTATCAATATTCTCTTTCTTCTGTCTTTTATAAAAGGATTTCAGATTATGGAGTTTCTCAATTACTCTGGATATGTGCAAATTTTACATTGGACGGGATGGTTGACAGACAACTAATTATTATACATATCAGAACATAGAAGAAAAGAAAAAACACTTCAGATAAATTATAAAAGTTTTATATCATAGGCATCCTACATAGAGATAACAGGAATAGAATACTTACAGCATGAGAAAGCTGCTCACGGATATAGGCCATTGATCGTAGCATAGCACCCAATGTATCCCGGGACACCTGAAACTTTACTTCTGACTCACCAGAGGTTGTCTCAGTATCTTGAAGCTGAAACATTTTCAAGAATTTCATTAAACAACGGAAAAACTGGTCAAAGTAAAGAGACAAAAAATCAAAGGAAACCTTTTCAGTAAGTGGGATTTGACATAGAATATCACACTAAACAGACATGGTATATAATTAATGAGATAGAGCAGTGTAACAGAATTCAAGAGAACTTTTACCAAACAAGGAATCATGAACAGTACAGTTTGTTCAATTTTCTACGATAATACCAACTACCATAGATAAATAATAACTTATAGGGGTTTTCGAGACTGTACTTGAAATAGCAGTTCTTAAATCGCTAATCTCGAGTTTCTAGCTTTTGTATTTATTTCCATTTTATCCTTAAACTATTTATTAAATTTCCCTTCTAATACTTCTCTATACAAGGAATGCTTTTATTATACATATTTTTTGTGTTCTCTTCTTCCACTTATAAGATAACTTTTTTATTACATAACATAATCACAATGACGGATAATAATTCTCTTTTTTCTATTTTAATGTTACATTATTTATTTTAACCAGTATACTATTTACACCATCTATTTTATTATTTTGACATTAAAAATCAGAATATTGATTGTGATATCAATACGACGATAGTTTTTATATTACAATTTTTTAACCACTATATTAATCAATATAATCAAATGGAAGTATGATGATGACATATGATTGGTGACCTTTGAAGTGTCAATTTAGTTAAGATGTCAAAGTTGATAATGATGTCTAGCAAGAGTTTTATAATATATATATATATAATTGAAGTATGATGATGTTTACTTTAAAGTATGATATTTTTACTTTACTTGAAATTTGATTTTAAATCATTTTAAAATATACCCAAGATGAATAAATAGTATATATCTATAACAATTCATGATAGAAATTGGTTTTGATAACTGCTTTTCCATATACAATTCATAAAATATATACGTTTTTTATGTTACTCTTTGTATAATTTTACCCTGTCACTCTTGTCTTCATTAAACAATCGTTTCCTCTCCATATTCTGCAAAAACTGTCTACAATGATTGGTTTTAGTTTATTTTTATTTTGATAATTATATCTTTTCTATTGAGGAAGATCAGTCTCTTATCCCCATAATAACTCTTATCCATTGAGTGATCGCCCTCGACACCATCAAGATCACTAACACCGACTTTCGTCCCTCCTCAACGAGTGAGTCTTGCAGTCAAGATCCCTTCTGCCTTTGCACTCATATGCCAATTTCATTGTCTTAACTGATTTTTATTATAATAAAAAATGCGGATACATACACGCCAGAGTGCGTGTATTTGCATTATTATAATATAAAAAATAACACATAATTAAAACAATTGCCTTGCAAATAAAAAATTATCAAAGTTTAGATTTTCCTGTTATTTTTTTTATATTTATCATCTTCATTACCAAACACTAAATACAATAATCAAGATTAAGAACTTTGAACTATTAGCTAATTTTGTCAAACATATCCAAAATAAATTAAAAGGGCCTGCTTTAATACAAGTGATAGGGCAAAACAAATATTTAAAGGCCTAAACATTGTCAATATTCCCAATGGATCATGTTCCTAATAATTCCAATGCCAGAAGAATGATAATTGGATCCATATTATATGAATGAAGAGACGGGTGCATTGAAAAGGACTGAAACTTGGGAGATTGGAGAGACTAAAAGACAAGGCTATAGGTACATGATGGTGAGCTTGAAAAACAAATTCGAAGTAGAAATTCACTCCTCATATAAAGATGAAGAATCTCAAGAAGTAGAAGTACTTCCTTGGAATATATATTTTTTACACTAAGATAAGCATCTTTATTTCAACGAAACTATATGTTGGATCTCCTTAAAGAAATTGGTAAGCATAGTAAGACTTATAGAATACCCATATTACTAAGGCTGAAAGACTTATGGAGTACACATACTACACAAAAAATCACTGAATTGGGATTGATTGAAAAGCCCAAGGGTGGAGAAGATCCAATATCAAAAACATGTGATAAATTTTATGTATCTATTCCACACCAAGCTCCTTCAATCACTTTATTTCACATGAGGTTCTTTATGAAGTTGCAGAGGAAAAGAACTCAACAGCGACATGACTAAAATTGAAGTTGTTTATGACAACGTCCATTTACAACAAGCTATAGTTGAATAGGAGGTTGTTTGGGCTTAGTATGAAGGAGGGTACGGTACTCAAAACTCTTCATGATGACCTCAATTCAATCTTGCACAAACCCTGGAACATCGTCATCAAGGTAGACGATGAAGACACTACAATGATTTTGCTGGCCTCTCTTGCATTCCCCTTTATTAGGTAAAGCCTAGCCTCTATACAAGGGAGTTTTGCCTCAAAACATCTAAGAGTATTGATGATGCATTGTCTTCATAGTTAGCAGTCTTCAAGAATGACAAGGTCAAAGAAAATCGAAGAAGACAAAGCTGGTCCTAAAAATGTTTGTCGATATTGCAAGTAGTCAGGACACTAGACGAGGGATTGTCAAGTGGGGAACTAAGATCTATTGGTAGCTATAGTTCAAAAGGTGGAGTCATCTAATGATAATCAATTGTTAACAGTCATATCAAGACAATAATTGTTTGATAGGTGCGTGTTGGACTTTAGGTACTCCTTTCACACGAGTCCTCAAAGAGATTGGTTTTTGGCACAATTGGGTGAAGCTTTGAACACGTGTTATACGGTGAATCATTCCCCCTCTATTGCAATATAGTTCAAAACTCCAATTGAAGTGTGCTAGGCCAAGCCAGCAAACTACTCAGCATTGAGGGTTTGGGTGTTTAGCTTACTACTGGGTAGTTGAAGTAAGCTTGAACCTAGATCTAGAAAGGAAGTGTTTGTGGGCTATAGAGCTAAGTGAAGGGCAATTGTTAGTACAGATGTTTTTTATGATGTTCCACAACACAGAGGAAAATTGAGGAGTTGCCAAGAGACACAATTAGAGAATCAAAAAGTTTAGGAACACATGGAGTTCTCTTTGAAGAATTCATCTAATAAACGTGTGGCATCTATAAATGAGGCACTCAAGCACTTGAAGGCAACACAACAATCATCAAACCTATATTCAAAGGTCCCAAAGGCACATTGGCTTGAGAGATATGAGTTTGATGGTTCCCTTGCCTATGCGCTATCTATAGTAAAGGAGGTGGAATCATTTGAACCAACTATGTTTCATGACGTAGTTGTTTATGCTAAGGACGACAAGTGGAATTCTAGCCGTGCATGAAGAGGACTCATTGTAGAAGAATGAAACTTAGAAGTTGGTAAGACCATCAGGAGTCTAGAATAGTGTTGTGCATCTTCAGAACAACATTGGAGTGTCAGATGACAAAGCATCTAGTGGAGCGCCTACATCTGCATCTGATGGTAAGGTATTTAGAAGCACCTCCTCTACGTCTGATAGTAGAGTTGGTGGTAATGCATCTACGTTGAGAAGAAAATCTAATGGTAATACATTTGTTGGAGCATCTACATCAAAATGTGTTTGATTCAAGACTCATCTAATAGTCAGAGCATGCAACCAGATCGAAGGTATTGACACAATGAGATTTTTTTCTCCACTAATCAAGCACATGTCAATCATAGTCATTGCACTTATAGCAAGTCAAGACATGGAGCTTGAACAACTAGAGTTAAAATGACCTTTTTCGTGGCCATCTAAAGGATGGGATTCTAATTCACCAACCACAAGGTTTTGAGGTGGAGGGTAAGGAGGATTCTTTGTGTAAACTAAAGAGGCCATTCTATGGACTAAAACAATATCCTAGACAATTGCATTTCCACTAGTTCATCATCTCTTATCCTTGTGTCTATCATAAGGTGGAGAATGGTGAGTTCATCTACCATTGTTGTATTGATTGCGTCTCGAGACTGAGATCAAAAGATTGAAGTCATTACTTAGTATTGAATTTGAAATGAAGGATATGGGTGTAGCGAAGGTGAATTTGGGAAGGAGATTAAGAAGGATTGAGGGCAAAAGAAGTTTTTTCTGCGGTAATAGAAGTATATCCAAAAGTTGTTTCTTAGAGAAAACATGAAACTACAATTAAAGGATGTAATATTTTATTATTTTCATGATGCATAAATAGAAAGGGAGCACTTTCAGTAGCTACCCTCCAAAGCAAAATAGACCAAATAACCAAAATAGAATTCCAAAAAAAGGGAAGCTGGAAATAACAAACTAAAGGGGAATATTTTCCTTGTGTAAAAAAAAAAAGATATAGAGAGAAAAATGAATATCTTTCACATTCCTTATTTTAATATATCCTAAAATTCCCCCTCAAACTCAAAGTGTAATTGTGTGAGAAATATCCATCACATTGAGTTTGTCTTTAAGGAAAGCAAATCTGATTGGAGAAAGAGGCTTTGTCAACACGTCCACCCATTTATCAAATGTTGGAATATGATAGATCTAAAGTTTCTTGGAGAGAACTTTGTCACAAACAAAGACATCAACATCCATGTGTTTAGTTCGGACTGTGAGCAATGGGCACTACACATTGATTGTCATGAAGTAAGAGTAGAATACGGAACATAGAGTTCTTGCAATACAGCTTGGTACATGTTAGTCTAGTTTTGGTTGTGCAATACTCCTGTATTCAACCTCCATGCTAGACCTAGCTATAATTTGTTGTTTGTGGGAAGACCAAGAGATTAAATTAGGATTTAGAAATATCGCAAGGCCAAAGATGGATCTGCAATCATCAATGTCAAGGCCCACCCAATCAACATCACAGTGTGTATTGAGAAAAAGGGGTCTTCCTATAAGAACAGATTTCATGAGAAGACCATGAGAAATAGTTCCTTTACTGTATCACAGAATTCTCTTGACGATGATTATTAAAATTGCAAGTCAACTCGTAAACTTATTCGAGTTTACGTTCCCACACCCTCAAACCTAGTTAACTCGCACATAAAATTATTTTTTAGTAGGCTTGTGTAAACTAGAGCTTACTCAGTTAAACTCGTGTAAAATTGCGAGTTTAGAGGCGATTAAGTGAGCTTAGTTAGACAATAGGAAAAAGCCAAAAAACAACACTTGATTTGTTTGTTTCTAGGTCACGATTTATGCAAAACGCACCTAGAGAACAATGTCATGGTTCATTGGTTCTCTCTTGCATATTTCTATATGTTTTGGGCATTGATGTTGCATTCTTCTATCACACTAATAGATTTCTCTTGGTGTCTTCTCAGATTCGTTCCACTTCAATTTGTGTTTTATTCTCCTCGACACTTTGTTGTCTCCCGTTTCCTTTCTCTCATCCAATCTTAGATATAGGGTCAGCGACAAAAGCTAAAATGTAGAGGCTTGAATCATATTAGGTTTTTAGCTTTTATATTTTCATTCCTCTCTTGCTATGTTTGACTATTGAGCCTCCACTTAAGTTCAAGAACTTCTCTTTTTTATGTAAAGCATAATATATCATATGATCAACTAGAGTAGTGATAAAAGACTGATAGTACTAGAAATATATAAAAAAATATATTTAAAAATATATAAAATATGATAAACTAATAACAATATTATTATAGTAAAAAAGTATAAAAAGTTTTATAACATCATAAAATATTAAATTATTGTGTTATTTATAGGTATTTCAATATTTTTTTATATGAAGTAAACTCTTACAATCTAAAACTATGGAGTTTGACAACTTTACTCTTGAGAATATGGTATTAGATAGTTGGTTTTGGAAGAATGTAAGAACTTGCTTCAAAGTTGTTGTCTCTAATGTTGATAAAAATATATACGAGAAGATGGTTTGTGCAAACAGAAGATCATATTTAACTTTAATAATATTAAGAAAAGGTACAATTTTAAAACCTTCCCTCACTTAAAATTTAATTATTTATTTGTGTAATTATTTCTAATGTAGCATCATTGGTGTTTTCACAGTTACGAACCTGTTTGGAGAATAATTTGAGAGGTGCGATGATATGCTTCATAGGTCTTTGCATGTGGCAATATATTACCTTAACCCCTACTTGCACTATGAGCATGATTTCAAAAATGATGATCTGGAGGTAAAAAGGGTTGTATATATGCATGAGAAGATTGGTTAAGGATGTTACAAAAAGGAAAAAAAAATTCAACTTGTTGACTTTCATTGTGCTAGAGGACTTTTTTTTTATGGAGAATGCAAAAGATTTTAGGACAATTATGCTTCCTAGAGAATGATGGGAGATGTTTGAGGATGGAAATCTAGAGTTGAAGAGATTTGCTATTCGAATTCAGAGCTAGCCTTGCAATTGTTTTAGGTGTGAATAATTGGAGCTTATTTGAAATGGTAATTCAAGTATATCAAGATATTTTTGGTTTTTAATTTTCTTTATTTAGCTTTTATAGCTTTTAAAAATTCATATTTATTTATAGGTCCATGCAAAAACAAGAAATTGTTTGCATAAGAAAAAGATGAATAACTTGATTTGTGACATGAATAACTTGAAGCTCAAATAAATAAATTAGAAAAATTGTTGTTCTCTCATTTGGTGATATTGAACTTGATGATGAATGGATAACTAAAGAAGGAGAGAATGTTGGCTTTTAGTCAATTCAAGGTTAAGGTGATGGTGGAAATGTTGATATAGCTAGACCAGGTTCAACTAATCCAACTCTAGAAGCATTTGATCTTGATATAGTTTTTTATGCCCATGTTGATGATGCACACTTACAATCTAAGAAAGTGGCTGATGGTGATGAAAATGATGATGATGATGATGATCTTGAAGATGAAGTCATTAGAGGATTGGAGTCAGAAACTTGAAGATATTTTTTCACTTCTAGTAATTTAATTGTTATTGCCTTAAGAAATTATGTTTTGTAATTCTATGAACTTATTTATTAGACGTAGTTTGAATTTATATAATAGTCATGTGTTAAACTTAGTTATTTTAGAACTATGGAACTATTGTTTACTATTTTGATTAATTACAATGTTAAAAACTTTTGATTAATTATGGTGTTGAATTTATTTTTTCATATGATGTAAACTTTTACGAGTTTACGAGTGATCTCTGTGAAGCTCCCACAAGTCTAGGTAGACTCTCGAGTCTGATAGCCATGATTGCTCCACTTAATTGACACTTCCTCAATTTATGGCTTTGAAGTCAGAATTTCATTTCCCACTTGACCATTAGATGTTGAGGAATGGAACACTATTTTTTCTAATTGTATTTTCTTTATAATTTAAGAAAATTATTTATTGTATATTAGTGTCAAAACAAAAAGAAAATTATGCCATATCAATCTATAAGCACATATAAAAGAAGAAAAAGTGAGAAAGTTATAAAATTTATAAACACTTATAAGACAAGAAACCGAGAAAATTATATTAGTCACTTCTCTAACTAAGCAACAAAAACACTCTCATAACAATCCTTTTAATAATCTATACCATTCCCTTATACCACCAAAGCCTCCTTAAATACAGTTAACAAGCTTTGTTCAGTTATCAAAACTCGAAATTTAAAGCATTAAATTATCTTCTAGAATAACAAAATCAAATAGCAATTAGCAGCAACTACTCAAATTCTAACCTTATAAATCACAAATCAATAGTTTACATCTTTCTTTGTAGTAACTTGTCATGAAGACTATTGTTGAGAAAAATTATCATAGAATTATAAGGATGCATTATCTTTGCTTTTCTAGTACTAGAAGTCTAGACCAATAGTCCAGCGTAACTCAGTGAATATGAGAAGAATAAGCTTAGAAAATAAAATGAAGATACCTTGAGATTTATTACTGCAACCTTATTAGCTGGTGTTGAGAGCTGTTCGCTGATGTAAGCCATAGACTTCAACATTGGCTCCAAAGTAACTCTAGAAAGATGAAACTTAACTTCAGATTCTGTGGACGGAACCCTGCTATAATCTTGCAACTGCAATATGATGCTTGAAATATCAGTGGATTACATTTCCACACTAATTACTGCAAAATTGAGAAAAGTAATGTACTTCACAAAATGGACACTACATAAGATATGATACCCATGCTGATCAAGGATTGACAGCCAAACCAAATTTGGGCTTAAACTAAACAAAGTACAATACAAGGTCTTTTCTTGTTTGCGGTTAATGAGAATACCTTAAGATTGATAACAGCTACTTTATTCCCTGGAGTAGAGTTCTTGCTCTCCATTACCCATGTCATTGATTTCAGGCATGGAAGAACTACCTACAAGAAAGAAGCCAAGGACCGCAACAGTGTAATGGATTTCTGTTCTGTTAACCATAGAAATAAAAACAGAGTTATATTTTCAGTTACCATGTTTTCAGATGGACCATCATCACGATAAAGAGAGACTGGGGCCATCCGTGGCAAGTTTAGATCAGCAACTGATTGAACAGGACCACCAACATCATTAAGATTAAACCTCCTCGTTATCTCATCATGCCGTGGCCATAAAAGAGGAGTTGTATCTGAATTTGGAGTGGGAGTTTTCCTGTCATCATATGCAGTCCCACTGGCCTGATTGTTAGGAGGAGAAACTTTGGCAACACTTCTTTTCACATTAGCAACCTTCTTTCCACCTTCTCTAATGCCACTTATTGCAGCATTATATGTTTCCACAGTTACTGCCCCTTCCTCGGCGTATCTGATGGCTTCCTTACATAGATTGCTATATCTTTCTGTCAAAGACTCCTGTGCATGTGATTCACCAGTATGTTCATCCAATCCGGAACTGTTTTTTGCATTTCTTGTCCAACGTTTCAAGATGTAATGGGGTGGTAATGTAAGTACATTTGTCACAGTGAAAACTGTTAAAATATGTCTGCAAAGAATGCCTGAATACTCAAACATTTTGCAACTACAATTAGCTTTCAACTCAGAATGGTTTAATGAGACTGAGTATGCCTTTTGGTCATCCTCAAATTTTGCAACTCTAAATGTGCTATTTGGCCCATCTCCTTCAATTCTATTTGCAGTATAAACAAAAGTTTCAACAAGCTCATCTTGAAACTTTGAAAATATTTTTCTTGTATAAAGATTTGCAACCTGTTTCTCCATTGGTGAAGGTGTCTTTAAAACTGGTGTTGTGCAAACTGTCTCAAAATCTGCTTCTATTTCCTTCTCAATCCAGCTCTCTAAAGCTTGTTCGTATTGCCTAACAAACAATGGCAATGTCGTCTGTTGGTTGACATAACCATCAAAAAAAGAACCATCAAATCCTTGAGTAGGAGACAAGGCCGCAAAAAATGAATCACGGAAGAATGCTGGAACCCATTGAGTACGAGCATTATACAATGACTGAAGCCAATCATTTCTTCTGAGATCATATTTATCAAGGATACCATTCCAAAATGATTCAAACTCATCAATGGTTTCTGTCAAGTTAATACAATTATAAAGTTCAACCTGAAAATTTGGATGCGCAAGACATACATGGGCCAACTTTTCTTGGCCTTCTCTCAAGATATGCCACTTGCTAATACAGTGGCGGGCTTGTGGGAGAACTTGAGAAACTGCAGTCTGCAAGGCTCTATCTTGATCAGTAGTTATAGAGACGGGCTGACAATCATTCATTGCTGTCAGAAATGTCTTCAACAGCCACATAAAAGATGCCTCCGAATCATCCAAAAGGAGCGCACAACCAAACAAAACCATTTGACCATGATGATTTACCCCAGTAAAAGGAGCAAATGGCACTCTATATTGATTTGCTTTGCGTGTTGTGTCAAGATGAACTGTGTCACCATAATAACTGTATGCTGTTCTTGATCTTGCATCTGCCCAAAAGACATTAGATATTCGATTGTCTTCATCAAGTTGTATAGCATAGAAGAAACCAGGATTCTCAGCCTGCATCTTCTTAAAGTACTCCAGCAGATTATGAGCATCCCTCCCCAATGTCCGGCTTTGCAAAGAAGGCCTAACAGTATAATTCATCAATGAGGAATTTTTAACTGGGTGACTTCGTTCAGCAGGAGTGGTATGAATATTCTTCATCCCTCGAGTATTCTGATTCGAAACACGATTCCCATCCATAGATACATACATAACACCACTGGGAACAAGACCCACCCCTTGATAAGTTTCAGGCATTGTCCTTCCAACACTAGAAAAATGCTTACTTGGCTGATTATTGTATGCCTTACTGGAACTCAACAGGGAATGACTATGCTCCTTCACTAATTTTGTTACCACCCATTTATTTTGACCCTTTAGCTCGATCCTAATCATTGCATTGCAACTTTCATTTAGTCCTTTTTTTGAGCCTTCCCTACCACATACAAACTCCCTATAACTTTCCCCATCAACTTTAGAGTGACCATATGGGCCAACTTTAGAGCTAAAACCCATGTGTCTGGCATATTCATTATAAAATGTCTTAGCAACATCTACAGTGTCAAATTCCATACCCACGTATGGCTCAGAAATCCCATCCTCAGCATGAGTTCCATAGTTTTCAGCATTATTAACATCACTGTCACTTGGCTCTGCATCCCCATTATCTGCCTTTGTCTGATGACCACTTCCTTCCGCATTTATCACTTGAACATCCATTTCAAACAATTAATACCACTATCTTACTGTGTGCCTATTTCATGGGTAAAAATCCTGACCATGGACTGAATGCTTTAACCCTATCAAATAGAAAGTAGGTGCCAACTAAGTTGCATGTGTCCTAAGCAAATAAAACTTTTTAAGAGAATACAGTTTCAGAAAATTAAAAAGTGATCACCTAAGACTGCACAAAAGTTCAGTATGCAAACACCATAACGACTTTCTGTGAACATATATTAAAAGCATTGTATATTCTCAATAACAAAATGGAGCTAAGAAAAAAAAAAATGAACTACTCAGATACCCAAAGGTAAATTTGTACAACCCAAACAACTTTGCGCAAATTGATATGGAAATTTGGAAACCCTAACTTACAGCAAAGACTATAAATTATTAGGAGCGGAAGAGAAATGGATTCTCAAATCTCCCAATCTCGGGGTCGATGAAGAATAACAGAAACGCTGATTGGTGGAAACCTTCTTCCGTTACGAGCAGTGGCGGAAACGCATGTGAATAGTGAGGTTGGAGAGCGAAATGACGTCGTTTGGACGGTGGGAAGGGTTTCTCCGCCACCGGGAATTGCAGAGGAGGAGAGGGGGAGAGAGAAAGGGAGAGGGAGGAGAGAGAGTGAGTGCGTGTCACACGGATTCGATGAGACATAAGTACACACGCGTGATGTGAGCCGTTGGATTGTAATCGTACGGTTATGTTTGGTTCAGACCGAACTGCTTTCACTTTTATCAAGTGGGATCTGAGCTCAACTTGTGCTGTATGCGGTTGGATTTGCCAAGTGCATTATCTATGTCAGTGGGCTACTTAACACGCTTTGCATAATCACGCTTCTTCCTTTTTTTTTTTTTTTTTTTTTTTTTTTTTTTTTAATTATATTTTTTTTTTTTTTTTATT
>Ga0099825_1003502_pt1 | contig 20893 bp, 12 predicted proteins | sample SiratroredBW_FD_76838 | JGI IMG/M metagenome (GOLD analysis project Ga0099825, IMG submission 76838) | Root nodule microbial communities of legume samples collected from California, USA - Siratro red BW | ecosystem: Host-associated > Plants > Roots > Nodule | place: USA: California | collected... | reverse complement strand
TTTTGTTTTTTTCATTTATTTTTTTATTTTATATTTTTTTTTTTTTTTTTTTTTTTTTTTTTTTTTTTTTTTTTTTTTTTTTTTTTTTTTTTTTTTTTTTTTTTTTATCGAAGTTGGGAAACTAGTTTTTAGGCTAACCTGATCAAGAGCTTTTTTATTGACGTTTGTCATAGTTATTTATTTATTTTTATAATGACTATTTTCCTTGTCAGTGACATCAGTGTTGTATTGTTTAATAGTTTGTTAAAATTTATTTTGTACGTTGACTAAAAATTTTTTGAATAAATTAACTTGTTAATTTCGAATGTTAAATATAAAAAAATTTCAGTCACCATTAATTCAAGAATCAAACAAATATAACCAATGACATCGATAGTAAAAATAAGTGTGATTGATTTTAGTCTAAATAATTATATTCAACGTCAATTATAAATAATATTTGTTGCGTCAATGTTAATAAACTGTAACTGAAAAATAATATCAATAACTAAAAAATATTATTAATCCTGAAATATTTGAATTACTAATAATTATTTATCATTTTATTAATAATTTTGTTATTGTTAAACTTTTGTGTTTTTATCACCAATTATCTTCAACTTGCACATTAGCAACGTGGAGACCTGCGTTAGCTTTGCGCTCACCGACGAGAGTCAGGGTCAGGATGCGATGAGTCAGGGTCGTCCAGGGATTGCTTCCACTAGTACAGATACAAACCGTCTTGGTTGAGAGCATAAATGAAGAAGGGTAGGTGGAGGAGAAGCACAATGAAGAGGAAGAGATGAAGCAGAGACATTTTGCTGTTTTGTTTTCAGTTCACCAACATTTACTGCAATAATATGTTATTTTTTTGCTAATTTTTGTCGATTTTGAGCCTTTCTTACCGCGGTGTCTTAAGAATCGCGACAGTATATTATATTTTCTAAAACCGTTATTCAATCATAGTGATAACTTTAATATTTTTTATTATGATTAGATTTATTGTAAATCACAATTCTAAATTTTGTAAAACGGTGATTAAATGTATTTTTTTTTTGTAGTACTATAGACTATATGTATGACAGGTAAACATAAATGCATGTATTATGTAACTGTTACTAAATTTAATACTTTTTTCAAAAGTAATTATTACAACATTAATTTAATAACTGTAGTCAGTTTAATAATTTAAATATATAAATATATATATTACTATTAAATAAAATAAGTATTACAAAATTAACACCTAACTATGAAATATTAAAATATATATCCCAATCTTTATTATTTTATAATTATTTTAAAATATAGTTTATAAAATTATTTGAAAAGAAAAATCCAAATTAATATTATTATAATTAAGACATATAAACTTATCTATAAAATATATGTATATATAATAAAATTTGTATATGAATGTAATACATAGAATTCGTATTAAAAGTTATTATTATTACATAATTAAAATTCAAATTTCTGAATTGAGAAAAGTGATTGTGGTTTGATTCCTTTAATCAATTAGTTATGAATCAATTTTGGATCATGCCATATTAAATAAATCATAAGTAAGTATCTTATATCTAATTAAGTTAGCGACTAATTTAGAATCTAATAATATAGGTCACTAAAATATTTATATTATCTTGACTTAATTAGTCATTAAATTCAATCATTACTTACTTATATTTTGTAGTTATTTAATAACCAAAATCTAATTTGGTGACTATTTTGATTACAATTAATAAACATTTTATTTAGTAGCTAAAAATTAGTCTCTAAATAACTTTTTTCTTATAATATTTTGTATTTGTTTATAGTATGTGATCATATTTTGTAAATCCTAAACCATACTCACCTCTTTCGTTTTTAACTCCTTTCCCCAACAATGTATACTTTAAAAAGGATAGCTTATACAAATATTTTCTAAAATAGAAAATTCAAACGTATATTAACATAATGTTAATTTAGTTAAATATTTAAAATATATGAATTTCAAATATTGATTCGGAAAACCATTAATTGAAATATTAGTCAAAGTAAAATATTAATTTCAAAGTTTAACTTATTGTGCTTTGAAAAAGAAATGTTCAAATGTATGTTCACATGCCTTTCGTTTAATTAAATATTTAAAATGTATTATCTCAGGAAAATATTAATACTGTGGATTATTGATTTCAAAGATTATTTTATGTTAAATGATAAGTTAGTCAGTTATTAGTTTAAATATTAATTTGGTCAAATACTGATATACTAGTTCATTAAAATATTGATTGAAATGTATTACATTGGGATTAATTTTTAGTCTAATTAAAGTTTTGAGTAACTCATTAATTTTTAGTATTTCCAGTTAAAATTTGATTAAAAGTTTTATTTTATTAAATATCTAATTTTTTTTCTTCATGTCTAAATATCCTAGTGTTTGATCTTGTTATTAACAAGATAATATACTCATTACTTTTGTCTTTTGGTTGGTTAAACTTGTTTCTTCTCTCTTTAATTTATTTAACTTTGATCAATTTATTTTTGAAAGAAAAGGAAAAGATTGACTGAAAATTTGAAAGATATTAGAATGAAAAAAAAACAAACTGACCAACAAGTTACATATATCAGAAAATGAAAATAAAAGTAACACTCAATTTATTTTGCTGACAACAAGAACAGACAAAAGTGAAAATATTTTGAACAGATATCATAATAATTTTTTTAATAAATTAATTAAAAATATTCATATTTATGAGGTAATTAAAATTCAACTAAGCCAAATTTCTATTCTTACTTATTTTTAAAATGTCTTATAACGAAATTGTTTCAAAAATAGTCCTATAACAATTTTCATAATAGAGTTTTCTCTAACCAAAATGAGAATACAGATATTCACGTAACTTAAGAATCATTTGCAAACTTTATATGTTAATAATTAAAATAATCTGTTAAACTTTTACTCGTATATTTATACGTTATATAAATAATGTACCATCTTGAGTTTTGTATTTAATAATAAATGAACAAGTATAAAATATTTTAACTCTTTTTATTGAATTAAAAAAAAAATAGCATGGACTACATTACTGTTATTCTTGACACGGCTACAGAACTTTTTTATAATAAAACAAAAAGAAAATCCGGAAGACGAGGGAATTTGGTCAAATTCAAGTCACCCAACCTCTGTAGAACAAATATATCTAAAGAACTCCTCTCAAATAAAGAGGGTAGATTAAACCAAAGAAATTCAGTACTGGAAATAAGATTTAAAATGATTAATCTATCACCATATCTATATAATATTAGAAATTTTAAATTCTTTCAACCTTTTACTAATTTTTAATTATACTTAATCAAAATTCATAATAATTATAAATATCTATTATTTTTTAAAATATTTGAAGAGGAAATTATTTCTCAATCAATAAGTTTTCATGATCAATATTTATTGTTAGGAAAATTTTGTTTTGACAACCAGAGCTGGCATACAACCAGATGCTAACTGTTAACGTGGTATAATCGTACACAATCGTACACGTGGATAAGGATAAAACAGAATTTTTCTTTTTGAATGATATTTAGGGTATTTTGTTATGAAAGGGCATAATTGGGTTTTAAGTATCTAAATTTAAGATTTGAAACCTGATAGGAGTCCAGGGCACCCATTTGCATAAGGGAGATTTCGTGTGGCAGTGGTTGTGGTGGCAAGCGATGGTAGGAGACCATCGACAGTGGCAAGCGACGGTGGTTGTAGTTTGTGCAAAATTTTTGGCAATAACAACGGCGGTGACAACAGTGGCGGCGACAGCAGTGACGAGATTCAAGAGATCTGAGATTCTAACTCACTGCTTCCCAACCCTTGATGGAATATGCTGGATAGTTCTAAATAAAACCCCAAACATGTAAACCCTAAAAATGACCCTCAGTGCCACCCTGGAATGTTTTTTTACACGTCATTTATCTCCACCTCCACCACATCAACGCCATGTAAGGTTTTAAAGTGGGTGTGTGTCAAGTGTGGTGGTCAAAGTATAACTACTCTTATTTTTATTTTAGGTTAGCCAAAGTTTTTTTAACTAACATTAATTAAATTTATTTTTAATTAATGTAGGTTAGAGTTATTTTTTTTATTAACGTTAATTAAAAGTATGTTGACAATATTAGATAAATAACTTTTTGACTACCGTTTTTTATTAATTTTAATAAAAATTATTTTTTTATTTACATTATTAGGTTTATGTTTTTATTGTTTTATCTCACTCTTATTTCTGATTTGATATTAATTAAAGTTTTCTCTATTGAAGTTGAGAGAGACTTAGTATGTGTAATTTGGATTTTTCACACATGTGATTTTTTTTAATGTTTAAAATGATTATTTTCTTATCTACGATACCAATATTATTATTATTTCAATAATTTGTTAGCATTTTTTTTATGTTAACTAAGAAAATTATTGGCCAAAATTAACTTATTTGTTTCCAATGTTAAATGGAGAAAAATTTTAATCGACATCGATTAAAAAAATCAGGCAGAAATAACCACGAGCAACATAGAAATAATTATGATCCAACTTTATCAAAATAATTATGTTTGACGTTAGCTAAAATCAATATTTGTCAACCTCAATGAAAACGTTTGTCAATGTTAATTGAAGAGATCTAAATGAGTTTTGATTAAAAAAATAATATCAATATAGTTCGACAAAAAATATCATAAATATTGATATTTTAAAATTATTAATAATTATTTATTTTTTAATATTTTTTGACTTTGATAGTAATTAAGTTAAAATTTAATAATTTTGAATTATCTTTTTAAAATAAAATATTTAAAGAATAAAGCAATTTAAAATTAGTTCAATTTAAATTTAATGTATATGAATGTCTTAAAAGTTATGAAATTTTTTATCTAGACATAATACTAGGAATAATTTTTTTTAAACGGAAAATTATAATGATATATAAGGGAAGAAAATCATGCAGTGCAAATAGATCAGCAAATGTTAGTCATCAATAAATTATAATTTAAAAAGTATCATTTCCAATTCAAAATTTAATCAAAATGACAGAACAAAAGTCATTCATCATCATAGGTCTACATTGATTTCTCATCAATATAGAGGTGAACCTTAAGTCTATGGTATGATTTTATATTAACTTCATGTGTGACGATTATTTGTTGGGAGAAATCTCCTTAATAGATATATGAAATTTCCACTTAATCGCAAAATTAGTAAAGATATAAACAAATAAAGGTGAACCAAAAAGTGAAGAAGCTAGTAACGAAAACCAGAGAAAAAAATGCATTCATTATATTCAATCAAGGAAATGTCTTACTTGTTTTTAATACGCAGCGTTGTTACTTTCCTTTAACATCTTAAAATATATTGTTTTTTCTAGAGATTGATAAAACTCATATATTACATCTTACCATTGATGATGTATAATTTTTTTTCTTTTTTAAACGCTATTTATGTTATGTGTTTATAATTAATATAATATTGATATATTTTACAGGTTAAAGAATCGATGTAAAAAGTTGCGAAACCATATAAAAAGTCTCTTACAACCAATGTAAAATTTCTTTTTTTACTAGTGTTAGGTGTAACTAATGGACTAATAACATCATCTTTCTCTTCAGAGAGCTGCAATAGTTGAATCATTGACTATCATCAACTATGACAAAAGCATTGGTGTAATTTGAACACAAATTCTGAGAAAGTTTCATTATTGTTTGTTAACTGGATGGTTCGTTCAATCTTACTTCGTCACTCTCCAATTTAGATAATCAAACTTAAAGTTTTGGCACTATGTAATAAAGATTCTTCTTGTAGCATCTACTTTATTATATAATCAAAATAAATGTGAATCTTAAATTTATGGTGAATGAATTTTTATAACTTATTTGTTGGGAAAGAACTCTAATTAATTAAATTTTACCCAAACTCAAACGTTTTAATAATAAATTCACTATTTTAATTGGGATTCATCTAATTGAATTTTGGGCATTAATTTATTAGCTGTTATTCCTACTAATCTTGCACTTTTATACAAAATAGACTATCTAACACCTATACTTATTAGACAATCTCTATATATTGTACCATTAGACGATCCTTATGGAAGATCTATAATGGAACACACCGTTTTGAAAAGGAAATAGGCTGAGAGAGAAGTAAGATTTATGTAAGCACAAGTCTTTTTGAAAAATGATTATTTCTTAAATCCTGAAACTAAATATCCTCTGTTTTACCCTATTTTTCATGCATTGAACATAAGAAACTCTTATTTAAATTTTTTACAATATCTCTTATAGTGAATTTGATTATACGGTTAGATTGAATGAAAATCAAATAGAATATTTGGAACAAAAAACAAAATATTTGAAAGAAATTACGAGAACAAAAATTTACAACGTAGTTGGAAAGAAGATATTGGTGAAGTAAATCCGTGGCACAAAGGAAACATATGCTAATTTAAAGAATAATATCTAAGATTGAGCAAACTTTGTGAAGAGAGGATATTATAAATAGAGACTTCAAAAGAAGGAAGCGTCAGCGCCGCAAAACACACTATAAACACTAGTTTTAATTCCTTTTGTAATTCTTTTACTATCGTATTCTTCATGGAAGGCTAAATTTCCTTGGGTTGATTCTCTTGTGTTTTTCAATAAATTCTAAGTATTTTGTTTGAAAATAATTGTTTTTTAAATGCTGTTGAGAATTCAATTATTTTTTTTTTAATTAGAATTCTTGATTAATTCGCTTAGTCTTAATCAATTTCTTATCCACTCAGTCAAAAAGTAAAAGACAATCATCTCATTGAGTAGAGGTTGGAATGAAGTATATTGAATAAGTCCATAGACACTTGTTTTTCTAATAATATTCTATTAGATTTGATTGATATTTGTTTGCTTAAGATCAACATTGCAAAAAGATTTTGAACGCTGATTGATTGAATTTACTGATTCGTTCAGAGATGACTTAGAGTTAATTATCCCTTATCTATATTATCATTTCTTTGATGTTAGACAATCTAACATTGTTTTAGATTGTCAGATATTAAAATTCTTTTAATTTACTCGTGAAAGGACTGCCACCAATCTCCTAAATAGATATATCTATTTTCCACTTAAATGCAAGATTGGTTAGGCTATAGAAATTATTTTAGTGTCTTTATATTAATTAGGTTTTTAGACCCTATAAAATAATAAAGTTTTGATTTTAGTTATTATAACTTTTTTTTATTGTTAAGAAGTTTGAAATAGTTATTTTTACCAATCCTTCTAAAAGATTGATTTAAGGTTGGATTTCTTACATATAAATATTATTAGTGTTCGTCATGGATGATTGTGAAAGACAACTAGTGTAGGTATCTCCTTAAGTCCTAAGGGTGAGTCTTTGGGTGGTTTGTTTCTTATATAAACATATTTATAACTTTTGAAGTATAGATTACTCTTGAGTGTTTTTAGAAGGTTTTTACTTGGAAGATTCAATATTAATATCACAATTTTTATATATATTATTTAATTTTGTTATTTTTTATATATATTATTCAATTTTCTTATCTTTTAACAAACGTGAAACTTAAACTCATGTGAATTTTTAACACTTATTACAACTATTATTACTATTAATATTGTTGGCTTAACTAAATTAAAAGTAATTACTTTTTTCTTCTTTTTACTTTCAAAGGATTAATCCCTTAACTTATACCTAACAAATCGGTAATTTCTCTCTACCTTATTCCTTTTACCAGTTTTCTCTGCCTTATTCCTTTTACCAGTTTTCTTACATCTATGGAGGCAAGAAACATGTGCAAATGATGAGTTGTTCATACAAATTCATTTAATAACTTAATTTCTTTATTTTTTTTCTTTATTGTATTTGGTCAAAGATTGGGATCGTACGCATTGAGCATAGTTTTCTTTTTCACGTGAGATTTGACAAAATTTTCTCATGTGATGTGTAGTAGTATAATTTATTTATTATAAAATTGAGAGATAAATAAACAATGAACAAAGGTAAATAAAAGATATGAGAATGAAAATATTCTTTTTGTTTTTCTGTTAAGAAAAAAATAAACGACTAAATATATATATATATATATATATATATATATATATATATATATATATATAAATAGTATACTCATTCTAGATTTAGTTAAAGAGAGAAAATACACAAAGAACTAATAGAGATTAAACACCTGTACAAACAGAAATAACTAAGAATAAAGAAAATAGTATAATTTGATTATGTTTGGAATTGATAATAATTTGATTCTGCCATAAAGATAAAATAATAGAATTGATATTAAATTTCATTTATTTTATAAGCCTCATTCCATGTCCTTTGACATCTCCCGCAAGTTGGGAAAAAAATATTGACGAGACCCAACTTGGAACATTGAAAGATTGAGAGTATAAATATTAGTTAGTTGCCCTGAAATTGAAATGGGAGAATGGATGAGACTCTCTTCAATTTTTCTCTAATAATGTGATAATCTATTTCTATGTGTTTCGTGAAACACTGGATTTGTTACAATGTATCTTACTGAGTTAATGTCATGGTACAGAAAGAGATGACTACTCAAAAGGGAATTTGAAATCTTGAAGATAAATTAGCCATTGAATTTCATATGTAATAGTGGTCATTGTCCTGTATTCAACTTCAAAGGAACTCTTTGATAACGTTCTTTGCTTCTTTGATTTCCAGGATATAATGGAATTTCCAAGGTACACACTAAAACCAGTCACTAATTGCCTTAAATCACTACAGGTGTCCCAATCGCTATTTCACAAGGTTTTTAGATGTACTAAAGTGCTAGAAGAGAAAAATAAACTAATACTTGGAGCTCCTTCAATATATTTGAGAAGTCTAATTATTGCATAATAATTGTAGACTTAGCAAGAAACTGAGAAAGTTGTTGAACATAAAATGTTATATCAGGTAGAGTATCGGTGAGGTACATAAGCTTTTAAATCAACTTTTTGGAGGCTTGAACACATGTAAAATGCATACTTATAGCAGAAGACAATTTAGTAGGATTATCAATAGGAGTGGTTACAGGTTTGCAGGCTAAAAGACTTGCATATGTTAACAATTTCAATGCATATTTCCTTTGATTCACTATTATCTCTTTCTTACATCCCTCTACTTCAAGACAAAGAAAATACTTTAAATCCCTAAGATCCTTGATCTTGAATGTCTTACTTATTTCCTACCAAAATTATATCATCCATATATGCCAATAATGTTGTAAAAGATTCTTCAGAAGAATTAATGTACAAGGAATGATCATTCATAGATTGAGTAGATCCCGCAAAAGGAAACAAACGACAATTTTGCAAATCACTCCTTGTTGGATTGCTTAAGGCCATATAAAGCCTTTTTTAATTTATAAACTTATCCTGGATGAATAGAAGTAGATTTAGGAGGAACAACCATGTATACATCTTCTTTCAACTCTCCGTGTAAGAAGATATTGTTTATATCTAACTATTTCAATTCCCAGTTATAGATAAAAGCTAGAGAAAGAAACAACTTTATAGTGGTCATCTTTGCTACCGGAGATAAAGTTTCAAGGCAGTCAATGTCTTCTATTTGTGTGTACCCCTTTGCAACTAACCTTGCTTTATACCTTTCAACAGTCCCATCAGCCTTATACTTTAGTTTAAATACTCATTTGCAACTTATGGAAGTTTTCCTTAAGTAGAAGAGCAGTCTCGATTTGACTCCAAAGCAGATATCTCACACTATATATATTTTCTCCAACAATCATGTTTCACAACTTCAAAATAAGTGTTTGACTTAACATACGAGGAAAGAGACATAACAAAAGATGTGTAAGAAGGTGATAATTTATTATAAGACAAAACATAATTGAAAGGATATTTAACTCTTGAAGATGAATTGGAAATATTAATATTACAATGATAATCTTTTAGATACTTAGGTTGTTTTTTTGTTTTAGTACTCATTCGAATTGACTATGTTGTTTCATTGAGGTTTCGGCCTCTATGGGTTCTTTTGGAACCTCAATGTCTAATTCATGGTTATTATTACAGTTATTTTCAACATTATCACAGGGTGAAAATGACTTGTGATGACTGACTCAAATAAGTTGATATTCTAATTCATCGTTATTATCAATGTTATTTTCAATATTATCACAGGATGCAAAAATGACTTGTGATGTTTGACTCAAAACAGGTATATATTTGGCAAATGGACTTTGATCATGAATGTTAGAACTATCAGTTACATTGCTAGTATCTTCAACCCTTTGATATGAAAAAACATGTTCATAGAAGACAACATCCCTAGACACAAAAATTTCTCTAGATTCAAAGAGTTTCGAGATTACTAGCAGGAAAATTGATAGTATTGATGGTATGTGTAAGTTTGGTAGGTTTAATTTGAATTTTTTGATAGGATGAGATCCTATGTATATAAAGCTTATTTTGCATATCAGTTAAACTAATTATTTTCAAGGTGTTCTTATGCTAAATGTGACAGCCATTAGAGTCAATTGTAATCACAAAAGATAAATTGTCAAATAATTTTGCTACAAAAAAAAAGATTAAAAGTGAATCTAGAAATATACAAAATATTATCTATGACATGATTTTTATCGAGGAAAATACATCCAGAATAATTAGCAATGATTTGATTTTCATTTGACAATTTGACACTGATAGGATTAATTTGATGATATTTCAGAGGATATTGATAGGATACTTCTAGAAGGAAACTAATATTAATTATGTTATTCTATCTTTATGACATAATGAGAGCGTCATCAATTTTGTTATTTTGACTTTATGACAGTGTAACATTTATATTTGTTCTCTCTCTCTTTAGATAGACCTAAAATGGGTACACCGCTTCTATATATTCAGCTCTTTACTTTTGTTCTCAAAAGTAAAACAGAGATAATATTTTCGTTGTCATGTCTTTTGTTCATTTTTGTTTATCTTTCCATTTCATAATATGGTATTAGAGCATTGATTTTAGAGTTCTGGTTATTACATTTACTCATGGCTGAAATTGTTGATCTCTCACGAGACCCATTATCATCTTTGAATAGAATTTGTTCTCTCAATACACAATAAGAGAGAAAATTTTTGTGGTGATCAGTCTAAGAAAATGATTGATACTAGTAGAAGAAGATATGAAAGATGAAATATTTCTAAAGTCTGTAGTCATTGTGAAAAGACATGACATATGATCGATACATGCTATAGAAAGCATGGTTTTCCACCGTAGTTCAAGTTTAAAATCAGAAAGTAGATTCTAATAATAGTGAGCAGAATTATAAAGGTTCAAAGTCAGAAGTACATTCTCAACAAATTGGTTTTACTCCTGAGCAATATCAAACATTGTTAGCCCTTTTACAACAGTCTAGATTTAGTGGCAATGCTTCTAATCAAATCTCTGTTATTCTTTCCAACATCACAACACACATTGGTAATAAATTTCTTTCTTCTTTTAGTTCTTGGATTTTTAATAGTGGTGCTAATGACCACATTTGTTCATCCTTAACTCATTTCACTTGATATCATCAAGTTACTCCTATCAGTGTTAAATTACCAAATGGAATCAAGTCATTGCCAATTATTCTGGAAGTTTTTTTCTCAATCAAAATATGTCGTAGATAATATTTTATATATTCCTAACTTCACTTCTAATTTTCTTACAGTAGCAAAATTGGTTGATAATTTATCTTATGTGATTATATTTTATTGCAATGGTTTTCACATTCCAGACAAGATCTCTTTGAAAATAATTGGTTCAGTTGAGATGCAAGATAGAATTTATATACTCAGGGTCCCTTCTTACAAAAAATTTCAAATCAAACCTATCAAATCTTCATTTATCGCTAATACTGTCAATTTTACTATAGGTGATCTCCAAACGTTTTGACATTTTCAGTTAGGGCATGTTTCAAACAAATGCATTGATGTTATCAAGAATAAATTTTCTTTTGTTAGATATAATAAATCTTTTGTTTGTGATGTTTATCATTTTACAAAGTAAAAGACTTCCCTTTCCTCTTAGTGCATCTAAATCTAGAAAATGTTTCAATTTGATTCATGTTGATCTGTGGAGACCATACTCAATATCATCATATCATGGTCATAAATATTTTTTTACTATAGTTGATGATTATTCAAGGTACACATGGATACTTCCTTTAAAACATAAATCTGAAGTTGTTAAAATTGTTAAAAATTTTGTTGTTTTTATTCACACACAATTTGCGACAATAATAAAAACAATAAGAAGTGATAATGGGACTAGATTTTTCATGACTAATTTTTTTCTCAACAAAGAAATAATACATTAAACGTCATGTGTCAATACTCTACAAAAAAAATAGTGTATTTGAAAGGAAACATGATCATTTATTAAATATAGCAAGAGCTCTAATGGTACAATCTAATTTAGCCAAAATTTATTGGTCATATTTTGTGATACAGGTTGCGCATATTATAACGTGCTTCCCACACCTGTTTTAAATTATTTTTCTTCTCCTGAAATGCTTTACAAAACTGCATCAAATTTTAATCAATTAAAGGTGTTTAGATCTTTATGTTATGTTATAACTTTGTCAACAAATAGAAGTAATTTGATCCAAGGGCATCAAAATGTGTTCTATTGGTTTTGAAAGGGGGACAAAATGATGTATTTTGTTGAATATTCAATCAAGAGAAATTTCTATGTAGGGATGTTGTCTTCCATGAACATATTTTTCCATATCAAAGGATTGAAGATACTAGCAATGAAATTGATAGTCCTAGTATTCATGATCAAAGTCCTTTTAAAGAAGATCAACCTATTACGAGTCAGCAATCACAAGTAATTTTTGCATATTGTGATAATGTTGAAAATAACAGTAATAATAATTATGTATCAAAAGGTCAACCTATTTTGTGTTAGTCATCATTTTTGTACCCTGTGATAATGTTGATAATTACCATGAATCAAAAATTCAGGTTCTATAAGAAGTTTGTTTGATAGAGACCAAAGCCTAAATGAAAATCATGAAACACCACAATCAATTCAAATGAGTGCCAGAACAAAAAGACCACCTGAGCATCTAAAGGATTATCATTTTAATCTCAATATTTCCAATAGAGTTAAATATCCTATGAACTATATGTTTTGTCTTATAATAAATTATCTTCTTACACATCTTTTGTTATGTCTTTTTCTTCACATGTTGAGCCAAACACTTATTCTAAAGCTGTGAAACATGATTGTTGGAGAAAGACTAGACAATGTGAAATATCTGCTTTGAAGTCAAATTAAACATGGGAGATTGCTTTTCTTCCTAAGGACAAAAACTTCCATAGGTTGCAAATGGGAATTCAAAATAAAGTATAAGGTTGATGGGACTATTGAAATTTATAAAGCAAGGTTAGTAGCAAAGGGATACACACAAACAGAAGGCATTAACTACCTTGAAACTTTATCTCCAGTAACAAAGATTACTATTATAAGGTTGATTCTTTCTCTTTTCTCTCCAATAGCAAAGATTACTACTATAAGGTTGCTTCTCTCTCTTTTATCCCAGTAGCAAAGATTACTACTATAAGATTGTTTCTTTCTATTTTCTCTCCAGTAGTAAAGATTACTACTATAAGGTTGCCTCTTTCTCTAAATTACATATATAATTGGGAATGGAAACGGTTAGACAATATAAATAATGTCTTCTTACATGGAGAGTTGAAATAAGATGTATACATGGTTGCTCCTCTTGGATTGACTTCTATTCAACTAGGATAAGTTTTTGTAAATTAAAAAGATTTTATATGACCTTAAGTAATCTAGTAGGAAGTGGTTTGCTAAATTATCATCCTTTTTTATTTTTACGAGATATACTCAATTTATGAATGATCATTTCTTGTTCATTAATTCTTCTGAAGGATCTTTTACAACATTATTGATATATGCAAATGATATAATATTGGTAAGAAATGATAAAGAAGAAATTGATAGAATTAAATAAACTTTAAATAAGACTTTCAAGATTAATTATCTTGAGAATTTAACATATTTTCTTGATCTTTGAGATAAAAAAAATATAAAATATATAATAATAAATCAGAAAAAGTATGTACTAAAATTGTTAATATATACAAATCGTTTAGCGTATAAATCTAAAGTCACTTCTATTGATAAATTATCTTGTACGAGAGCTATCTGTTTCACATATCTTCAAACCTTACTTAAAATTAGATAATTTTAAATTCTAATTAAAAAGTAAGAATTGAAAATTTTTCACATCTCAAATTCGTATTACTTCTCAAAAGCATTCTCTCCTGTAATGATGGGAACAACAATTAACATGATTACATGATGAGAATCTTACTTTTTCTAGTTTGAATATTGATTTGGTGGAGCAAGTGGCAGTACCTGAATTTCGGCCGGTGGTGATTAATTAATGAGTCTTCTTGGAAAGAATAATAATCTACTATCTCAATTTTGAGTAAAGGTCCTAAGGTAGGAGGAATTAAACACCTGGAATTGTGTCAATAGTGAGTGGGCAATAGCCTGAAACATGCTTTAAAAATCGTTCTAAAGCTTTCTGAGTGAAGAAAATGGAAGTCCTAAGATGTGGTTTTTTCCAAAAGAATTATCATAGGATTGGTTGAAAGGGGTCCATATTAGTGGAAAGATAGAGAAAATGGTGTGCATTGCATGTGGAATGAATCTGTATTTGAAATTGCTGTACTGACTCATAGACTCTCTGCCCCTTCCAGCAAGTTCATTTTATGCCTTCATCACGAAAAAACTTGCGATCTCTATTCACCAATGTGGAGTGGATATAAATATTTATAATTTATATTAAAATTATATTAAGTGTTTACATATTTTAAATAATACAATTCAAAAATTGATAAATTTTAGATAATAACATTTTAATTTAATTTTACTGAATCAAATTTAATATTTTAGTTACACGACGTAAAAGTAAAAAATAAAAAAATGTAATGGGATGGCAACTTATGTAACTTGTCCTAATTATAGTTAAGGATGACAATACTCACGTACGCGATTTTGACTATATTTCTTGAAATAAATAAAGAGTTTTTCAAATTAAACAAAATTAAAAATTTAAAGAAAAAAAAAAAAAGTTTTATAGATTATTTAATAAACTTTTACACGATTAAAATTGATACTCGGATATAATAAAAAATAAACAAGTAAAAATATTGAAAAGAAGTTAAAATATCAAATGTAGTGTCAAGGAAATTATTTATTTTCATAAAATTAAGGTTTACTTTTCCAAAAATATACATAGTTTGAAGAAATTATTTAAGGTAAACAAAACTGTGCAATTAATCAGAGAAAGTATATTGAAAATTTGAATAAACTCAAAATATTGGATGAGTCAAATGATTAAAAGAGATTTTTAAATTGTCTAATAAATTAGGTGTATTTTTAGTAATTTAAAATAGGTATACATATAATGATGGACATAATGATGAGATAGATATATACATACTCATCTCATTCATATATCCAATCTAAGAAATTAAGTATTGTCATAACCTTACTCCTTTTTTATTAATACAAATATTCTTTATCAGAACAAGTTTATTTGTTATTTTTGTTAACCAAGAAAGGTTAAGGTAAACAGAGAGCCTAGCTATGCCACAAATTTAAGAAAAAAAAAAAAGTCTTTTTACAATTGTCAGTTAATGTTTCTTTTAAATTGAAGTTGATGATGCCATGTTTATCTTTGGACCGACATTATTAACGTTATTTTATTGGTAAAGTTTAATCAGAATTGTTTCTCTACCAGTGTTAATTGGAGTTATTTTTAATCAATACTAATATTGATTTTTTACTAATGTGCTTCTGTGAGATGATTATCTTTAATTGATGTTCATCAATTTTTTTTTTCAACCAATATCAATTAGATTTGTTTTATGAATGTTAGCGTTACTTCTCGATCAACATAATTAAAATTTTATTGAGGATTACCTTTTAGCTTATGTCGACTGACTAGGTTTTTTTAATGAAATAACAGAAGTTCTTTTTTTCATTTACATTATTCAGATTTTTTTTTAAATTTTAAACCACTGTTATTTCTCACTTAATATTAGTCAGAATTTTATTAATTATAATAGGGGAGACTAAAATTGTTTGTTTCAAATAAGAATATAAAAATTCATTAAATTTGAATTATAATATGAAAAGAAAAATACTTAAAAAATGAAACAATTTGAAAAGAGATAAGTTAAATTCAATGTATTTGAGTTAACCAATGAAGTTACATATCTAAACACAAGGTTAGGAGGCTACATGTTGCAAATGAGACAATTTTTAAAACATAAAATTGTAGTGATATATAAAGAAAAATTGAAAAAAAAAATTCACGAACTGTATGTCAGGATCAATAAATGTTAATCATCAATAAATTACAACTTTAAAAAATTTAATTAAAATGAGAAAAAATTCCTCATCTCTTTATATTGGTCTACTTTAATATACAATCAAAATCAAATAAAGGTGAACCTTAAATTTATGGAGAATTATTTTTATATTAACTTCGTGTGTTGCATTTTCCACTTAGATTCTAACATTAGTTAACTTATAAATAAATAAAGATAAACTAGAAAGGTGAAGAATCTATTAATGTAAATTCTTCTCTTTTTTTATCACAAAAGTCTTTATATGTATTGAGTTTGTTTAGAGCAAATATTTCATATGTATTTGGTTTGAATGTGACTTTTTACTATTTTGTCAAATATTTAGTTCGTTTAATCTCATTCTTTGGTTTTTGAGTGCGAGATGGAGAGAGTGTATAAAGATATGTAAAGAAATTGAGTTCAAAGTTTCTCATATATTCCATGAGGGAAACCATTGTGCTGACTAGCTGGCTTTGCCGGGTCTTGAGTATAAGTTAGATTTTAATTGTATGATGATTTAACTGTTGTTATTAAATTAGACTTTTTTTTCATAATAGGTATCAACTCCCTCTGTTTCTTTTATTTAGCTTGGTTGGAGAGTATTTATCATCTTTTCTTATTATGGGTTTGGCCTAGTCCCTTCATATATTTTCTTTTTTCTTTAAATAATATTTTATGTCATGGCATATGATTGTTGATCTTTGAGGTATCAGTCCAGCTGAGATGTCAAAGTTCAAAGTGATGCCTAACATAAATTTATTAAAAAAAATTAGAAAAAAAAACAACAATAATATCCACTGTATATAATTTCTTGTTCTACATTTTACTTCCTTTAACTTTGATTCACTAGACTTCATTCTTGACACTTTTGGATGAAAAATGACATTTGTCTTGACTCATCAATTGATGGAACAAAACTTCGTGGAAAGGCAAACCTAGTGGCAGTTTGAAACCAGAGAGTTTCTCAACCACTTGTTGCATTGATGGCCTCAAGTTTGGTTTGGAGCACAAGCATGATAATGCTATTGTTATCACAAGACTTATATCTTGAGCATCTTTTCGAAGAGGAAGAGGAATACGTGAATCCAAGAGATCTTTCAACAACATATTTTGAACAGTTGGGTTTGATAAAGATGAGATTAACTCTCCAGGATGTTTTCCCATTATTGTTTCCATAGCCACAACTCCAAAACTATAAACATCACATTTTTCTGTCACGCTCAATGTATAAGCAAGCTCTGTCATGCACATAGAAATAAAGAAGGTTAAGCCAACATCTCGAAATGTATTATTTCATAAATTGTAGAGATTGATAAAAGTATTGTCGTTTTGTAATAGAAAAATAACATTCACCTGGAGCAATGTAGCCATAACTGCCAACTACCAAGGTTCGATTTGAAGAATCAGGATGCAGGAATCTGGCTGTGCCAAAGTCTGAGACATAAGCCTCTAATTGTGAGTTTAGTAGAACATTGGTAGTTGTTACATCTCGATGAACAATGGGTGGGGTACAATCATGATGCATGTAGGATAAAGCCTCTGCCACCCCTTTAATGACATTCACCCTCTTACTCCAATTCAACTCCTCAGCTTCCACATCATTATTCAAAATATAAAATAGACTACCTCTTTCCATGTATTGATAGATCAAAAACATGCACCGATTGTGGAGGCAAAAGCCATGAAGCTTTACAATGTTTTTATGACGAATTTCTATTAACATCTTCACCTCATTTCGAAAACTTTTGTCAAATGATGGATTTTGAGATTCCATACGGTGGAGCTTTTTTAATGCAACAATGTTGCCGCTGGGCAATTGTGCTCTATAAACACTTCCGTATGCTCCTATCCCAATACAATACTTGAGGTCAAAGTCTTCTGTTGCTTCCATGATATCTTCAAATGCAATTTTACCATCATAGTTCCATATAGAGAACAAATCTCCATTCTTTGTTGATATTCCTCCACCTTTTTTCTTGGGAATACATCTTGAGAAATATAATATTGGAAGGAGCACTATAAGACTGGAGAAAATGATAGGAAGAACAATTAAGATGATCATAGGCTTACTCATTTTTGTTTGAGGATTTGTTTGGTTGAGCAAGTGGCAGCATGTGAAATTGGGAAAGTGGTGATCATCCATTAATGAGTTTTCCAGAAAGTAACAGTAGTCTGGTATCTCTGATTTTGAGTCAAGGTCTTGTGAGAAGTCAAAGGAATTATATGAAAGGTTTATATATGGTAGACTAGCAAGTTCCCTGTGTACTTTACCTGAGAGATTATTATAACTAAGATCCAATCTACTAAGTACAAAGCTCTTTTTAGAAAGAAATGGAATCTCACCAATAAGAAAATTATGACTAAGATTAAGGTCATTGACACAAGCAATTTGAGATGGTATGCTTCCATTAAACATGTTATGGCTTAAATCAAGTATGGCAACATAAGGACATTTCATGGTTTCTAATGGGATATAACCATGTAACTGATTTGATGAGAGATATAAAGAGAACAATTTGTCCATTTGCAAAAGTTTTGGAGGTATTAAACCCGAAATGTTATTATGATTAAGTCGCAAAACTTCTAACTTTGACAAATTCCCTAATTCTTTGGGTATGTGGCCTGCTAATTTGTTGGAATCAAGGAAGAGATGTACCAAATTCTCCAAATGACCCAAAGTGGGAGGGATTGAACCATTAAGGGAATTATTAGAGAGATATAATACTTGTAAATTTTTTAAATTTCCAAATTCTGCTGGTATTGGACCAGTAATTTGGTTAGATTGAAAGAAGAATTCCGTCAAGTTATCTAGTTGACCCAAAGTAGGAGGAATCAAACTTGTGAGTAAATTACACGAGAGATATAGCATCCGTAATTTTGTCAAATTCCCCAATTCTGTCGGAATCCTACCTTCAAGTTTGTTTGAGTCAAGATAGAGAATGTTCAAATTCTTCAAATGACCCAGTGCAGATGGGATTGAACCCCCTAGAGAATTATCATTCAAAGATAACAACTGCAATTTTTTCAAATTACCAAGTTGTTGTGGTATTGAACCCCCTAGAGAATTATCATTCAAAGATAACCACTGTAATTGTGTCAAATTACCAAGTTGTTGTGGTATTGAACCTACAATTTGATCATAGGAAGAAAGAAATAACTAGATGTTCTGATTCACAAGGAACACATGAGTAAGTTACGTGAGAGATATAATGATTTGTTACCTTTAAGTTTGTTTGAATAATGATAAAGAGCTTTCAAATTCTGCAATTGACCAAAAGTAGTTGGGATTGAACCTTTTAGAAAATTTTGAGAGAGATCTAACCACTTCAATTGTGTCAAGTTACCAAGTTGTTGTGGTATTATGCCTGCAGTTGGATCATAGAAACAAAGAGATAACTAGATTCACTTATTAACAACAAACATACGAGTAAATTACGTGAGAGATATAATTGTAAGTTACCTTCAACTTTGTTTGAATCAAGACGAAAAACTTCCAAATTGACGAATTGACCAAAAGTAGTCGGGATTGAACCCATTAGGGAATTATTAGAGAGATGCAGCCACTGCAATTCTGTCAAGTTACTAAGTTGTGATGGTATTGAACCTGCAATTGGGCAGAGCAAAAAAGAATAGCTAGATTCTTCTCTTGGTAATAAACGGATGAGTAAATTACAAAAGAGATATAATTGTATGTTACCTTCAAGTTTGTTTGAATGAAGATTGAGAATTTCCAATTTCTTCAAATAACCCAGTGTAGATGGGATTGAACCCACTAGAGAATTATCTTCTAAAGTTAACCATTGCAATTGTGTCAAGTTACCAAGTTGTGGTGGTAATGAACCTGCAATTAGATCATAGCAAGAAAGAGGTACTAAATTCTCCTATTGACAACAAATAGATTACTAAATTATGTAAGAGATATAATTGTATGTTACCTTCAAGTTTGTTTGAATCCAGATAAAGAGTGTTTAAATTCTTCAAATGACATAGGATGGATGGGATTGAACCCACTAAACAATTATCATATAGAGATAACTGTCGCAATTGTGTCAAGTTACCAAGTTGTTGTGGTATTGAACCTATAATTGAATCATAACAACAAAGAAATAGTTAAATTTTGTTATTCACGAAATTCGTGTATAAATTACGTGAAAGATATAATTATATGTTACCTTCAAGTTTGTTTGAATATAGATGAAGATGTTTCAAATTCACCAATTGACCAAAAGTAGTCGGGATTGAACCTGATAGCGAATTATTAGAGAGATCTAACCACTGCAATTGTGTCAAGTTACCCAATTGTAGTGGTATTGAATCTGCATTTAGGTCAAAGCAAGAAAAGATGAGTGAAAACATGAAAGAGATGGGTAAGATTCTTCCACTGAGAGAATTGCAAGAACTTACCTCGGAGACGATTATGAGACAAGAGAAGAGAGGTAAGGTTTGTGAGTGTGGCTATTTCTGCATGGATGCTTCCTCTAAGACCCATTCCAGTTAGAGCCAGATG